>Ga0315915_1002890_pt1 | contig 21873 bp, 11 predicted proteins | sample MpolbnodulesMG_FD_207738 | JGI IMG/M metagenome (GOLD analysis project Ga0315915, IMG submission 207738) | Medicago polymorpha root nodule microbial communities from Los Angeles, California, United States - branched nodules | ecosystem: Host-associated > Plants > Roots > Nodule | place: USA... | reverse complement strand
TTAGGAGGGTGGTACACCGGTGATGTGATATAAAAAAGGATAAAAAAAAAAAAGAGTTGTTGAATGAGTGTTAAAGAATTAATGGGGTTTAAATATTATTGTGGTAAAAAAAGTTTAATCATTCAAATTGATTTTGTAATACATGTACAACAACAACCAAGTCTTATCCTATTAAGTGGGGTTGGCTACATGGATCAAATGACGTCATAGTGTTCTATCATAAATCAAATTTGGATCCAACTCATTGACCTCTAAATCTTTTCTAATGGTTTCTCTAATAGTTTTCCTAGGTCTGCCTCTACCTTTTTTAACTTGACTCTCCTCCATTTGATCTACTCTTCTTACCACAGCATCTACGGGTCTTCTCTCTACATGCCCAAACCATCTAAGCCTATTTTCTACCAACTTTTCTACTATAGGTGCTACCTTCACTCTCTCTCTAATGGTGTCATTCCTAATACTATCATGTCTAGCCTTACCACTCATCTAACGCAACATCCTCATCTCTGCTACACTTACTTGATTCTCGTGTTGACTCTTAACTGCCCAACACCCCATACCATACAACAACGCCGGTCTAACTGCTGTCCGATAGAACTTTCCTTTCAACTTAAGTGGTACTTTCTTATCGCACAAAACACCTGAGGCTCTTCTCCATCTCAACCACCCAGCTTGAATACGATGGCTTACATATGCTTCTATTTCTCCGTCATTTTGTACTAAGGACCCAAGATATTTAAACCGTGTAACTTGGGGAATGATATGATCTCCAACTTTCACCTCTAAGGTAGACCTACTTCTCCTTCCGCTGAAGTTACATTCCATATACTCCGTCTTGCTTCTACTCAAGCGGAAACATACGCTTCTAAGGCTTGCCTCCATGTCTCTAGCCTCCCGTTCACTTCCTCCCTCGACTCACCAAGCAAGACTACAGCATCTGCAAAAAGCATACATCTCGGTGCTAACTCTTGGATGTGTTCTGTTAGTACATCCAAAACTAAAGTAAAAAGATAAGGACTTAGGGTTGACCCTTGGTGCAATCCTATTGTTATGGGAAAGTCGTCCATAGTCCCATCCTGCGTCCTCACACTAGCCGAAGCTCTCTCATACATATCCTTGATAGCCCTGATATAGGCAATCCTAACCCCTTTCTTTTCCAGGGCTTTCCACAAAAACTCTCTCGGTACGCTATCATACGCCTTTTCCAAATCAATGAAAACTAAGTGTAAGTCTTTTTTATCCGTCCGATATCGCTCCATCACGCGTCGAAGTAAGTAGATCACTTCCATAGTCGACCTCCCAGGCATAAAACCAAATTGGTTATCCGTAACTCGAGTCTCCTTTCTTAATCTTCGTTCGATCACCATTTCCCATAACTTCATGGTATGACTCATTAGCTTAATTCTCCTATAAGTCCCGCAATTTTGTATATCCCCCTTGTTCTTATAGATTGGAATTAAAATGCTTCTTCTCCACTCGTCCGACATTTTCTTCCTCCTCATAATCTCGTTAAAAAGGTTTGTAAGCCACGCAATTCCTTTATCGCCAAGACTCTTCCACACTTCGATAGGTATGTTGTCCGGCCCAACTGCCTTGCCACTACTCATCCTTTTCAACGCTTCTCTAACCTCGTGCTCTTGAATCCGGCGATAATAGTTATAGTTTCGGTCCTCCTCTCTGATGTCTAACCTGTTAGAGTCTGGTAAGATCTCATATCCTTCATTAAATAGGTTGTGAAAATATTTCCTCCATCTATCCTTAATATCTTGATGACACTAGGTCATATAGCACCTTTGTTATAGGTTTTATGTAATTTTGGTTGATTTCAAGTGATTGTGCATGAGTTAGAAGCTGCAAAAAGACTGATTTTTTATGCTGAAACAAAGGAGAAATCGTGCTCCGATTTACAGCATCGGGCTACGATTTTGCTGCATTTTTGAGACATTTTGTCTCGTAAAAAATCGTGCTCCGATGGAGCAAAATTGGGCTACGATTTGGCAGACGCTCCAATTGAGTTTTGAGTTTAATGAAGCCATTGTACTCCGATTTACAGCATCAGAGTACGATTTTAGCATTTCTGGGAATTTTCCTATAAAAGGGAAGTTGTTTTCTGAAGGAAAGGGTTGGAATTTTGGAGAAAGAAACTGACTTTTGGAGCTGGAGATCTATAGAGAAGGTGGGAGACCATCAAAACTCATATTTGGTTACCAATTTCATGTAATGAATCCTTCTTTCATATTAGTTATTTGTGCTTTAGCCATGAGTAGTTAGATCCTTTGTGATTAGGTCAAAAGATGATTATGTTCTAGCTCCTGTTTATGTAACTTGTAACTCTTAATCTTTATGAATGTCATTCTAGTTTATTCAGTATAAATCGTTCTTAATGCTTTTATGATTCTGACCCAATATAATTGATTCAAGAGTTTATATGACTATTGACACTAGCGTGTAACTCGGAAATATCTATATTGTTCAATCTAACGGACAATGTAGGGATGGAACGTTGTTAGGTTGTGATAATTGAATTAACGGACTTAAAACCTTTGATGATTATAGGTTCACGTAAGGGATTAGGGAATTATAATTAGAAAAGAGGGCTTAGGATCAAGGGATTGACCTAAGCTATTTTGTTAATTTGTCGTTAACTTTATAGCATTTGTAGAGTTAAGAAACAGGTTGCTAATGAGCGATGAGCAGATGAATCAAATGACCTAGTCACCTCTCCATATTATTTCTTAAACCAATTTTTCCTTAATCATTTTATTTTAACTTGTAAATCAAACCAATTGCCTCAGTGCACCCCCATTTTACAAACATATAATAATGACATTCTTGAGTAGAAGTTGAAACAGTCCATGTGGATACGAATCTTATAAATTTTATTACTTCGATATGAGTTAGTACACTTGCTAATTTTGTATCATATCTCTTTCCTGAACCAAAACTTTACCCTCTTCATCCTTAATACGCTTCCCTAAAAAATGACATTAGATAAAAAAATATATAGTTTATCTTTATAATTTGATATTCTTCCTTATGAAAATAAAGTTTAGAAAAACGATCTACAAGTTGAATATTTTCATGATTTTTTGTAGACATGTTTAGGCCATCAAAATATGACTTTTCAATAAAATTTAAGGTGTGTTTGTTTGAGCTTTAAAAAAAAAAGATTTTGTGTTAAAAGAATCTAGAGACATTTTTTAGAGATTTTTTTAAAAAAATCTGAAGTTATTTTTGTTTGTTTACTACTAAAGAAAATGATTTTTAATTTGTGCATGTGTTACCCCTTGTTTTTGAAAAAAAATAGATTTTGAGAAAAGTTAATCCTAGTAGTTTTGCATTTTAGGGTCAAAATAGATTTCTTTTGATAAAATGATTTTTCTAAAAATCGTAAACAAACACTTAAAAATGAAAAAAGTGATTTTTTTAAGGGAAAAAAAAGAACAGACAGAGCCTTAAATTTTTTAACAAGAGACGGATTAATTATGAATTTTTAATGCGTAAAGAACTCAAAAAAATAAAACAAAGGAAATCTTGACTTAGAAGTTAAATTTTGAGTTGGTTTTTTGCATGCACCTACATAAAAATACATGAAGAGAATCTTCAAGGTTTCGTAGCATTCCTACTACGTCTCAATTTATTTTGATTTTTTAACCAAAACATAGAAAATTGAAATTTTATTTCGAGTAAGCATATACTCAGTGATCAAATTTTTTTCTCTAATTTTGTAGGCATGGTTATAACATAATAAGAACCTTCACCATGAAGTTTTTAAACGAAAGACAAATTAATAATTATAGAGAATGATAATTGATAAGTAATTCATCACTCGTTAAAAACTTCAAAATTTAGTAGTGGGGGTTCTTATAATGTTATAAATATGCTAGAAGAATTAAGGAACAAAACTTGACCCGTATATGCTTACTTGGAGCAAAATTGCAATTTTTCACGTTTTGGTTGAAAAATCAAAATAAATCAAGGAATAGTTGGAATGCTACCAAACTTAAGACAATACAAATGTTCTTGTAAGTTTAACTTGGTTGGTAGAGACACTTCACTTATTTTCCTTATAAAGATAAATTTTTAACCACTCAACTATTTGGTAGAGACACTTCCAGCTAACCACTCTTTTAATAAATATGAAAAATTTATCTATTTTTTCCTATATTTCCCACCCCAAAACCCTGCCATCCAAACTCCGAAAAAATTTAGTTATTACTTCACTTCCCTCTTACAACATGCAAATCCAGTGGTTCCCGCAATATGTTTGTGATATGTTGGATAAAACGAGGAAATTTATTTGGCGAGGCTTAAATGATAAGGGCGTGCACATGGTTAGCTGGAAGAAGATGACTCAACCTAGGAAATTGGGCAGCCAAAAGATAAATTATGGGTTTCTTTGTTGACCGATAAATATTTGAAAGAAGGAGCTTTGTTTTTGGATAAAGCAACTAATGAGTCACCAACTTGGCAATCAGTTTTGAAAGCGTTGCATCTCTTGAAGGATGGTTTCACCTTAAAATAGAAAACGGGGACACAAATATTTGGTTCTGACCTTGGATTTTGAAGGAACCTTTATGTGAAGTGGTACATGATATTGCTCCAGCTGATATTTGTTTGAAGATCAGAGACATGCGGCATGACGAGGTTTGTAATGTTGCAAGTTTACATACTTTGTTGCCTTATAATATTATTACATCCATTTAACAAATAGTTCCATGTTTGATTGATTCCTTGGAAGATACTTGGGTTTGGAGTGCTAGTCTGAATGGTCAATATACCGCAAAAAGTGGTTAAACTTAAAAAAATAAAAATTAATGATCATAGGTCTATTTTGCGAGATTTTAAACAATTTTGCTGCGGTTTTAGTGTTCGACAGATCTAAATCCCCACTAATTGGTGTAGTGGTCCACCTGAAAAATTAAAATAAATAAAAATCATGTCTATTTTACGATTTTTTAACAGTTTGGGTTTTCGGCGGTTCTAAAAGTGACATATGTGATTTTTGTCATGCTTATACTTGGTTGGGCAATGGAGCTTTACAAAACTTCTAATTTTTTGGGGTTTCAAATCTCCTTTATATTGTCTTGTCAATTGAAAACTCCTCCAATTAACAGTTGTATTTTTTTTAAAAAAAATCGTAATTTATAACAGTAGTAAACTATGTAATTTTTTTTTTAAAGTACACGAACTTTTTAGTTAAACTTTTAATGGCCCAACCAAACTATTTTTCTTGGCTTCGCCATTGAATGTGTCACAAGATTGGTCTAGACGATACTTCAAAGATCCTAGCGACTTTAGTGGATGAAGTGGGTATCTTAGCTCCATCGATAATGTGGAATATTTGGATCCCTCACAACATATTTATTTTTTAGGGAACAACTCATGTGAAGTATCAGATCATAACATCTATCTTTAGTCAGCTACAGGTTTCCAAGCAGACGTTTGGAAGTCCAACCTCCCACTCCCATCGAACAACTTGTGAGGTGTGTTGAAATAAAGGGGATGATGATGTCATGATTCTCAATGTAGATGGAAGTGCTCTTACTGATCCAAGGAAGACAGAGTTTGGTGGCTTGATGCGTAACCATGATGAAACATTTCAATTTGGTTTCTATTAGAGTGTAGGTTTATCCAATATTCTCCATGAAGAAATACAAACGCTTTTAGTGGGCATCAAACTATGTTGGCATATTGGATTTAGGAAAGTAATGTGTTTCTCAGCTTCCTTGCAGGTGGTTCAACTTGTCATAGAGGGAACATCTCAGTTTCATCATTATGCTAATGAGCTTGAGATGTTTAGAGATTTCATGAAAAAAGATTGGACAATATCTCTCCATCACACCTTTCGTGAAAGGAATGCTTGTGCAAATGTTTTAGCAAAGTTGCGAGTTATTAATGTAGATGCTCTATTTGTTCTTCAAGATCCTCCTTCTAGTTTGTCATTAACTTTGCTAGGTGATGCTCTTGGGATGTCCTTTGTAAGGATATAATTCTTTATTTTATTTTTTTCTTTTCCTTTTCTCATGTAAGCAGAAAGAAAAAAACTCCGAAACAATTCCGTAACACAAACCCAACTCTTTCATATGGAATTACATTTCAATGCAGTCACATATAGCGGCGAAGCTAGCCATTTTTTCATGAGGGGGCTAAATTTTAAAAAAGTAAATAAAGTATATTTTATGTGTTGTCTTGACAATTTTTATTGTTAAAGGTTAATAAAACTCTATTTGTAGCTATTTAAAAGTGTAAAATAAGATGAAATACATTTATCAAACAAGTGGATATATTTTGGGTTTTCTTTTATACTAGTTTTTGACAAATAAACTTATTTGTCGTAACTAAATATATATTATTGGGGTAGCTAATTAATTATACAATATGCTAAAATTTTCAAATAAAAAATTATTTTGTGGGGTAGCCAAAGCTACCTCATGGTGAAGGCATAGCTTTGCCCTTGGTCACATATCACAAGCAATCACGCTATTAACTGATTTGTGACCTTAATTGAGATCACACGGTTCAAAATTTAAAATCCTTAAATTCACTTTTTAAAAAATCAAAATACACTTTTTTAGGACTGTTCGATCTCAATCGAACGGTTATATATTACACGACTGCATGACCACACATTTTCCATGACCGCAATGAATCCAGCTCCCTTTTATACGTGATGTTGTACTCCATTGACCATAGTTAACAATGCAATATTAACTCCAATCTTATAAAAAAGAAAATAACATATTACTTCCTGTTAAAAAATTATTATTAAAACTTTAACAGTTTGATCTAATGACAAAGCGAGTAACCTTAAGTTTAAAAGTTTGATGTTCGAACTCTACTCGTATCTTTAAATAAAGATTTGTTAATCTCTTGACAAAATATCTTTAAATTTAAAGGTTTTTGTCTTCTTTGAACCAAAACATTGTTCATCCATCTAAATTTATATTAGAAAAAAATTTGGGTAATAGTAATTTTGCTATTTGAATGTGTAACTAGTAACCAAAACAGGCTCTTAATGTATCAAGAATTTTAAAATAGTTATTGATTGTGCACTATGTTAGTCAAATTAATCTTTCATACGAAAATATTTTATTAAAATTGTCGTACTATTTACTCATATACTTACTCATTGTCATATCATTTCTTATAAGTAGTTAGTTACCGTCATATAAGTCCTTATATAAAAAAGTTAATGTCAACATTAAAAAACTATTTTAACATCAGAACTATTTTGATTAACGTAATGCATATTCAAAGATTATTTTAAAATTTTGATGTTGAGAAATTATTGGTGTTACACGTTACTTATTCAAAAACTAAAATTACTATTATAATGTTAAGAGAAATGCTTACAATTGTTATCAGACACTTAATAAGAAATTTAAAGTAGTAATTGTATCTTGAAAATTATGTATTCAGTTTATTAAAAGATTAAAAAATAACTTTTTCTACATAAAATTTAATAATTATTTCTTTTTTTAATCCTTAACAAAGTGCCCTTACCCTAATGTTAAACTAATTTCAATCAGTATCATGAGTTTAACTCAGTTGGTAAAAACAATAAATAATATATACAAGGTCCGGAGTTCCAACTGCCGGACATTAAAAAAAAAAAAACTAATTCCAATTAGAAACATAAAGTAAACTATTGAATTGAATGCACTAAAATCGTAAAAAAAAAGTTAGTGACCCAAATCCCAATCATACAAGTTAATTTAATAATTTAGTACACACTATAGAGATAGAGAGAGAAAGTTTGTAGAGAGAGAAAGAGAGAGAGGTCAAATCTAGTGGCGAAAGGTTGGGTGTCTTCTTTAGAATTTTTGTGGTGCTGGTGTTAGTAGTATTACCCTAAAAGGGTTTTTTCATTTTCAAACAAAAAACAACAACAGAGAGAGAAAGAGAAAAAAAAAACTTGATAACTCAGATAACAATACTGAACAAGCTAGTTCCAATTCCCAGATATAAAAATTTAATCTTTATTCACTTCTTCATTTCATGCAATTTTTTCTTATGGATCCCTTTGATTTGATTCGTAAAGGTATAATTTTTATTTGTAATTTTGTTTAAATTTTAGATCTTTCACTGACCCATCTTGTTAAATCTTGTGTTTTTGATATAATTTTTGTTCAATTTGGTTAATTTGACTTTTTGATTTTTTTTTTGAGGTGTTGAATTGCTTAAGATCTAGGAAATTTTGTGGCTTTCTTAATTAAAGGATGCTTTGACTTGTTAATTTTCATTTTTTGTTTTTGTTTTTTATTTGATTGTACTTTTTTTTGTTGTTTTTATGAAAATTTGGTTTAGGTGTTAATTGGCTTTTTATGTAGTTACTATTCAGCTATAATTTCAATTGTTAAGTTCATCTTTGAAACTGTTTTGAATATTTTCAATTATTTGGTTCTGAAAATTTTAGGGTTTTAACCTTATCTTGAAGTTTTGTACTAGTTCTGAAATTGGATAGTGTTCCAAAGTACAATTTTTGTATTCATTAGATCTGCTTAAAGTTGTGTTGTAGCTCATACACAGTTCCTTGATTCATTTTTCAATCAAGCTTATACAATTCACTTCCAAATTATTCATAGTTCCTTGATTCATTGTTTAATTAAGCTTATACAATTCAATTCCAAGTTATACACAGTACCTCGATTCATTATTCAATTAAGCTTATAGAATTTACTTACTTCCAAGTTACAATATTAAAATCGGCTGCATATAGTTGCTTGCAGGGGTAATCAACTTAGTTATGCACCTTTCATATATGTTTAATTGCTTTTTAATTTGGCAATTCAAAGTGGTGGATTAGATGGAGTTGAATGATGAGTTGTTTATTTTGTTCATATGCATGTATTTTGTGTCATGTAATGGAATACTATTTGATTAATGAGTATGATTGAATTGATTTGTTTTGCAGGGTTCGGATGAAGCTGTTTGGAACTTGCTCTTACTGTCTTTGAAGTTCATCTATGTTTTAGTCGTTTTGTACGTATTCTAGTTAATAATGAGTTTATCCAAGAAAGGAGGATCCCCGACAGACACAAAACTGAGCTCACCAAACAAGGCAACCTCTTTGAATCCGAATGCAGCAGAGTTTATTCCCTTTTCACTCAGATCACTGCCGTCTGGAAGTACTAGCTCGGTAGATGCAACAACAAGGCTTACAACTGCTGGTTCTCTCGGCAAAGCAGTTTTAGATCGATCAGAATCATCCATTTCAAATAATTCTGATGACGAGGCCCACAATTACTGGCGTTGTCAACTTCCGGATGATATCACTCCTGATTTCAAGGTCATTGAAGAAGAAGAACCCCAAGGTCTTAATAACCTCTCATTCGCAGGCTTATCTATAAATGACGATAATGAATCGTCAATGTTTTCTTCTGCTAAGGGAAGCAGATATATACTAAATGAGCAGCAGGAATTACCTCAACATCACCTTAACGGAAATACATTTGCCGATAAGTTAAGGTTTTCCAATTCAACATACCGGGAGGAACCATCTTCAGCAAGCTTTTTGAATTCATTAGCAAAGCCTTGGGAAAGACCAATTGGGAATAACAACCTCCATGTTAGCAGTGGTCAAGAGGCACTTGCCTATGATGACAATGCTAGGCTTGGATTCTTAAACGATAACAATCTTCATGTTGGCAGTGGTCAAGAGGCACTTGCTTATGATGACAATGCTAGGCATGGATTCTTAAATGATGTTTTGACCGAGAATGCTATTGTGGATGAGACTGATTTTAACCCTTTGGAATTTTTAGCTTCTCTATTCCCTGGTTTTGCGTCAGAAAGCCTTGCTGAAGTGTACTTTGCCAATGGATGTGATTTACATCTGACCATTGAGATGCTCACTCAATTAGAGGTGGGTTGATCTTCACATATCAACTAACCTGTGGTTAAATTTTGTTTTTTAATAAAGTCTCTCTTCATGAGTTATATCTTTCTCCTAGCATGCCGTGTTGGTTGGAAATGCACATCTTGCGATATGTTTTGATACAATATTAAATTTGAATAGACGGAAGCTAAATGTGTCGAGCAATGCTCGTGCCTTGTTTTGGCAGGGAAGTTTCCGGCATCCCATAAAGTTGTGAGATGACTCCAACGCAATGCAGCTTCCAGACTCTAATCACTGTTTCCTGAATACTTATACCCTTTGTGTCATGCTCACAAGTCACAAGGGACCTGATAGGAACTTATCAGGAGTTCAGGACTATTAAAATTTCATTTGAATTTATAATCTTTTCTTGTTTATATGATATTGTAATTCAACCATGTCTCAAGGTTTTCTTTTTCATTCCATGGATGTTATTGTTGCTTTCGTGAATATTTTCATTTCTCGTGTATACTTCTTAACTGGTTTTCTTTTTCCTACAAATTTGTAGATTCAAGTTGATAGTAATTTCATCCAGAACCCAAGCCCAAAGACTCTGTCATCTCCCAATCTGACTCCAATGGACTTTCCAGCACTTGCTCCAACAAATGGCCAGACTACTACTGCAAAATATGCTGCAGATAATGTTCAACAAAGTGGCAGTCCTTACTTACCGTCTGGCAAAGACTTGCTCATGTTCAAATCGAGCTCTTCTATTCCATCTAGAGGTGCTACTGACTTCGCTTCAGCTGTCAGGAAATTAGCTTCTCAGGATTCTGGAATATGGAAGTATGATAGAAATGGTTCTGGTGATGCTTCCACCGGATCAAGTAGGAGTTTAAATGTTCTAGCTAGTGCCTACAATGGCGGACAGGGGAGAACTAACTTCGGCGATAGGTTACAAAATCGTGGATCTGCTCGGCCAGCACCTGTCTGGCTTGAAACCGGTGACGCTGTTGGTAAATATTTATGTTTATATGTTTCCATTTTTAGATGAGTCCCTTTTATACTGGTTCCCTTTAACTATTTTGAATGGCAGCAAATATGTATTCTGAACTTCGGGAGGAGGCTCGTGATCATGCACGCTTACGTAATGCATATTTTGAGCAGGTGGGTCTCTGATTCATGCTGCCGAGAAGTTAATGGGCATTTTAATGACAATAGTGTATGATATTTGCTACACACTTCATGGTTTACTGAGGCTCATACCAACCTGTTTTCCCTAAATTTTTAGACTTATATGTTATGTTCTTTCTCCTAGTTAGTCCATAATTTGCATCATCTATGGTCCTGTTCGGATAAGCAACTTAATTAAGCGCTCATAACATACATGCCTATATATAAACTATTTTTTAACAAAAGATAAAATGAAGTTTATCAGTTATTAATTGTTTATATAAGCTATCATGAAAAGTTTATGGAAATAAGCTTAAAATAGCTTATGGCCATGTCATAAGTTATTTTCATCAACTCTTCCAAACAGTCTCACAAGTGGTTATATCATTAGATAACCTCAAATAAGTCAATCCAAACAGGTCCTACATATTTTTTCAACCTTAGATTTTTGCATGTGCCAGACTGCCAGTGGAACAGAAGCTTACGTTTTTGTAACTTAAGTTTCAACCACGAAGCTCTACCTACTAGATTGAGAAGAAATGCAACATGAGGGTTTTGCAGGACCTATCCTAATTTCTGTAACTTCTATTTAATTGTTCATAATTTACAAACAGGCACGACAAGCCTACCTTATTGGTAATAAGGCCCTTGCAAAGGAGCTAAGTGCTAAAGGGCAACTGCATAACATGCATATGAAAGAAGCTCATGGGAAAGCTCAAGAATCTATTTACCGCCAGAGGTTTGTTGTTCCTCACTGCTATCCACTCTTCCTATCCATGCTACTTTTGATCAAAACAAAAAACTGTGGGGTTATAATGAGAATTGTGTATATTTTCCAACATTGTTAAAACCAGATTAGAAAATGAACTGGTAAAACTTTCAGTTGAGGTTCAACCATTTAAACCGATTGGTTGAATACTTGGATTGGGTTGACTTCATGTGAATAATTTAAATCAAATATATATTTTTTTTAAAACATATATAAATATGAAAAAACAGTATTTTTTCAATAATGTTTGGTTGCTCAACCAGACAAATCGGCTAGTTCATCTAGAATTTGAGCATTTATGAGATTGTTTTTGATTTGTCCAATAGTGGCATGACCATCAATTTGGCTGAGATTGAACTGTAGCAACTTAGTTGTCTTGATTATGCATTAAGCCTGTCAGACTGTTTGTTCTACTTGTTCTTCCTTCTCGCATAGTGTTGTTAAATAGCAGCTATAGTGGCACTATAACACAGCAGAATTTGAACATACCGCTTCCATACGCTAGTTAGTACAAAATATTGTCAAATATAGCACTATTGTGTAGTGGAATCTAAACAAATTGCTATTTTCTGCCATCCAAAATCGAGTGCTAGTACACATTTGAGAAAATCTCCTTCCCAAAATACTGTAGCATTTCTTTTTCTCACCTGTAGAGGTCGCCAAACAGCTTCTTTATGTAAGGGTATTGTTGTATGAGCTAGAATTTGCATATTTTTTGTTCTGAAATCCCTTGTTACTAGGTTGGTGCAATAAGGACCTTGGGTTTGTCACACAGAGTGACTAGGAGATAAAATACGTCAACATCTGAGTAGGGTGGATGAAAGTGAGGAATAAAACTCGATAAAACATACCTACCAAGGTTAAAGGAAATTTTTATCGTACTTATATAAGACCCACAATGTTGTATGGTGTTTAGCGGTAAAATGTCACGAGAAAGTAAGTGTTGTAAATGGTCGACAATTTAAGGGTAACTGGTCTATTTTTAGCTAATGGTCGATTGATCTATGTATCCAAGCCTGTTTAGTTGAAAAACAATTGCTTATTTGTTATTTAGGTTGGTTTTCGAAGGTAACATTTAACAATCAAGTTAAAATGGCTTAAAATACGAGACAAGATTTGTTTATGTTTGGTGCTCGTGAGATTTGGATTGGGTTTAACTCAACAATACAAAATTGACTTTTAAGGTGAGAGATGTCTCCCACTTATAAATATATTTTCCTGGCATATCTCATCAAGTGTGAGATCTCAACAGGTGCATATTATGAATTAACAAGTGCTACCTTATGTTACCTTATGCTACCTTCTGTCTGCATGCCAAATGCTACCTTATGTTGGATACTGCTGTGGTCATTGTGAGTGTTGATTTTTCAGGAATCCTGTTGGTCCAGAGATGGTTAATGGAAGAGGACATGAGAGAATGATAGACTTGCATGGACTCCATGTAAGCGAAGCGATTCACGTGCTGAAACACGAACTGGGTGTGCTAAGAAGCACAGCCAGAGCTGCGGAGCAGCGTTTGCAGGTTTATATCTGTGTTGGTACCGGTCATCATACCAGAGGTTCCCGCACTCCTGCGAGACTTCCGATAGCTGTACAGCGTTATCTACTCGAAGAAGAGGGTCTTGATTTCACAGAACCACAGCCAGGCCTTATTCGTGTTGTGTTATATTGAGCCAATGATATGAAAACCGTATACAAGTTTTTGACAGTGAAAATCCATGAACATAGTGATGTTGTAGTCATTCTTGTATTATATGGGAAGAAATGGCAATGGCCAACTGAAAAAAAAAATGGAAAAAAAATCTTTAGAGGGTAAAAATGGAAAAGAATTAGAAGCAAAGAGAAGGGTTGTAGTAGAATGTACCATTAAGGTCTCAATGAGGCATAGTCAGCAGGAACACCACGTCAACATTTTCCTTCTGTTAATTTTGTACTCTAATTTTCATTTTGTTAAATTCCTTTTTTGTTGTTTTTAATTTTTTACTTTTTTTTTATTCAGATGTAACTGATAGAATTCAATTACATGATAGAACTATTCACCATGCCAATTAGATTCAATGCCAAACAATCTTCCAGCTCGGAACAGATGTTATAGAAGGCCAGGTTCTATAATCAGACCTGAGACTCTGATGTCTATGTTTTTTTGTTGTTGCTTCCGCCGATTTAACATATCTATTATAATTTCATTTGCTCTATATGCAATTTTGAAGTGCAATTTGACATAATTCATAAACTTGGTTTTTCATGCTTAAAGTGAATATCCATTCTGGTTTCAGAGAAAAAACCAGAAGTTTAGTTTAGCCCTAAAGAGAAAAAGTAAAATTTCTAATCACTAAAAAATAGCAAATTGAAACAGTTGGTGCATGTTACACATTGTAGTTTTTGCAAAATTCACAATGACTCATTCTAATGCAAATCTACTGTAATGCTAAAGATGCACTTAATCTTTCTGTCAAATTTGTGACAACCATTATGTGAAGGGAGGTGTTATTACTCTTTCATACACGTTCAAACTAAAATTTCATTCAAAATATCTTGCATGTGTGTAGTTTTGCAATGCTAGATTTGTGCAAATTTATTCAGAACCATACATATTATCCTTACTCAAAAGGTATATGCCTTCACAAACATGTTCTTTGTCTCTTGTGTTTATTTATTTTTTTGTTGTTGAAAAAATGCTGGCTACTAAAAGTCAAAATCATAAAATTAGAACAAAGATGGAAGTATTGTGACCACGTCAATAGAATGTTCCAGTCTTGCTAATTAAAGCTATAAAATTCACTTTAGGTTATATTCAAAGACATCCAGTACTTCATTTTTTACAAATAATACATCTAGTACTTGTAAAAAAGAAAAATCTAGTACTTGTATATCCCTAAAAAAAATCTAGTACTTGTTTACCATGAAATAATTAAGTAGTAAAGTACTCAGCTTCGTACTTTCACTTTCACACACAAAAAAATAACAACAAACAAGTCGGCTTCATACTTCAAAAACAGTGTGGACCTTGCTCTCCAATTTAGATTTCTGTTTTAAAAAAAATAGCAAAAATGCGTATTTGTACGGATCACGTAATATTACAGTAATTATATAAAAAATAATTACTTTAGTAATATTGTGAAATGTTAAAAGATAGAAAATAAAAATTATCAAGATTAATGTAATGTTTCTATTAATAAAAAAATTATATGCAAAATTCCGTTGAATATTTACACCGCGCTTGTGGTAGATTTTATTTGTCTCTATTTGCGAAAGCAATTTTGTGCATTGAGATGCGTCAAAGAAAATGAATTGATATGAGAAAGTCGATATGGTAAAATTACATTGTCTCATGATTGCTTTCAAAATTTTAACATTAATGTAGTGTTTATATTATATATTTTGGTTAAATACATTTTTTAGTCCCTATAAATATATCAACTTTTCGTTTTAGTCACCATAAAATTTTTCTTCGACTTTTAGTCCTTCGAAAATTTTCCACCACCAATTTTGGTTCCTACTTTTAAGTCAACTAATGTGTGACCTTCATATTTTTGAATGAATTTTTTTAAGAATGTTTAGAATATTATAAGAATCTATTCTAAAAAAAGTTAGCATTTTTTTGACAAGACATGAACTAAAATGAAGTTTTATGTTTTTGGCGCCTAAAAATTCATATTTAATTCATGTTTTTGTTAAAAAATTGTAATTTCTTTTGGGAGAGATTGTTATAACATTCTACACATTTTGCAAAATTTCATTCAAAAATATAAAGACTACACATGTGTTTGCTTAAAAGTAGGGATCAAAAGTGGTGATAGGAAACTTTTGGAGGACTAAAAGTCAAAAAATATTTTTAGAGAGACTAAAACAAAAAGTTGGTATATTTGTAGGAATTTAAAACATATTTAACCCTAAATATTTTGTTATTTTATATGCAAACACTGTTATATATTTCAACTTATATGAGAAAGTTGTTATGATAATGTTTTGAAAACTCATGATTATTTTTAAAATATCAACATTAATGTAGTGTTTCTATTCAATATTTTTTCATTTTATATATAAAACATCGTTAAATATTTGCACCACACTCGTTGCGGATTTTATGTTCTTATATTTGCGTTTTTTTTATGTATCAATATGAGAAAGTTTTGAAAATTCATGGATTATTTTCAACGTATTAACATTAATGTAATGTTCCTATTAATTATATTTTAATTTATATGCAAAACACTTAAAAATTTGCACGGTACTCATCGTAGATTTTATGTGCTTATATTTGTGGATGTAAATTTTTTATGTATTGATATAAGAAACTATTTTCAAAATATCAACATTAATATAATGTTTCTATTAAATATTTTTACATTTTATATGCAAAACCTATATGAAGCGAAAATATAGAAACCCATCTGAGGAAGAAAAAATTGATATGAATCATGTTGATGATTCGAAATCAGTTGACACTTTCTTTCATAAGGAGCAACATAAGGAAGTAAGAGCAGATTCCCATCCTTCACAAAAAATGGATCAGCAACTTATCTTACAAATTTTTAAACATCATTTTAGGTTTATCAACATGATTCAATTTGGTACAAGTGGCTAAGTATTTGATCTTAAGATAAATATCAACATTAGTGAAGTGATTTTGGCTACAAATATCAAGAATCTACAAAGTCCTTGATAGAGAAATGTGTTGTGGGCAAGTGTGAGTTATATGTCCCACATCAGATAGAAAAGTAAAGATTGAACACTTTATAACTAAGAGCATCCATAAACCCATTGCCTTAAGATTTTGGGTAAGAGTGTGACGTCTCTCTTGCAAGTGCGGTTGTTCTAACCTCTATGTGGACGGTCCCCCTAGCTCCCCCCAGTGACCCAACAGTGGTATCAGAGCCCCATTCAACGAAGGGTACGATCGAGGCAACCGATCCGTTTGTGCAGAAAGCCGCAACAGCGGTACAGTGTTGGTCCGTTGCGGAGAAATCAGCAACAGCGATACAAGCAAGTAAGAGCTTCCGCTTGAAGGGGGAGCACGATAAAGTGATGGACTCACACTTGAGGGGGGGAGTGTTGTGTGCAAGTGTGAGTTATATGTCCCACATCGGATAGAAAAGTAAAGGTTGAACACTTTATAAGTAAGAGGATCCATAAACCCATTGCCTTAAGGTTTTGGGTAAGAGTGTGGCATCTCTCTTGCAAGTGCGGTTGTTCTAACCTCGATGTGGACAGTCCCCCAGACCCCCCTCGTGACCCAACAAAATGATGACATGTTGTCATATAATGTTTTTTAGTCAGTTTGTATTAGAGAACACGAACTAAAATGATCAATTTTTGTCTCATAAAAAATATAGAAAATAAAAGAATAAGTTGAACCATGAAAAATATCAGCTTAAAAAAAACAGAAGAAGATGAAAAAAATAAGACAAAGGTTTGTAAGTTTAATTAGTGATCTGCATCATTAATTATTTAATTCTCTAGTCCTTTAAGTGTGATCATAATTTTCTTTATGGGTTGAGGGTTTTCAGTTACTTAAATCAGTAGGACTTGCTTAACTCCATTTGTGTTCTATTAAACCTACTTTCTAAAAACAATTTACCTTTATCTAAACCCCGTTATAACCTTAAAAATTCTTAAAAGTGTGTACGTAATATTGACTTTGATTGACAACTTAAAAACTTTTCAAATGTATGATAATATGGCAGACCTGCATGTCCACTGCGGGAATCCTTTATCAATATTATGTGATAAGTTGTGGAATTGGATGTGTGGTCAAGCAAGCCAACTCATCAAATTGCTAGTTAAGAAGATGAACTTTTGGTAAAACCATTGGTGGGTTAAGTTGTTAATTTATCGTCTATTGTCATTTACAAGTGAATTCCTTGAGAACAAGGAATGATGCAAGTTTGGGGTTGTGATGACATGTTGTCATATGATGTTTTTAGTCAGTTTTTATGCATTTTGGTTGAGTTTTTTTTTTTGTTTTTTTTGCAATTATAGACGGCTTGGAGTTGAGGAATTGAAGAAAATCATTGGTTATGATGATTCAACACCGTGACACGATTTTTAGCATTATTGCACGATTTTTGTTTTCTAAATGAGCATTTACTACTGCATAACAAATCGTGGCATGATTTGTAGTATCATGACACGATTTTGTGAGCGGCAAAGAAGAAATTTAAAAATTCCATGATAATCATGAGACGATTTGGAGCATCGTGACACAATTTTGCATTAAAGTGTGATGAATGAAAAATTTAATGAAGGCATCATGATACAACTTTTAGCATCGTGACACGATTTTAAAGTTACAGAACGCATACTATAAAAACCAAACTCGTTTTTGATGAAATGGTTATCATTTTTGGGAGATTGAACACACATTTGGAGTTAAGGATTACAAATTTTGTAGTAGTTTGCCATCCAACTCATAGTCAGTCCTAAATTCATGTAAGAAATGGGTCAGTGTGTTGAAACCTGGGGTAGTTTCATCATTTTACGTGTGTCTGAGAAGTCAGGGTATTTTTGTCCGTTACCCAACATTTGTTGACTCAGGCTGCCACGTGACCAGTCAACAATGACACCTCATTAGATTAGTGATGTGGCAGTAATTAAATGGCCTGAGGGACTAAATTTCAAATGATTAATAATTGCAGTGGCTGTTTGAAATAATTAGTAAGTTCAAGGACCAAAATTCAAACGATCTCTATTTGCAGGGACTAAATGTATAAATAAGCCTTTAAAAATTAAATCATATAAACTCTAGGTTGGGAATTGTTTTATAAATTCTACCAAAAAAATTGTTTTCAAATTTAATAAAAATGCAAATTTGGTTATATTGATATCCACACCACCATTTTAGGCGTCAACCACCCTACACTAACCAATTGGGTCAAGCCCAATTTCTCTCATTAAAATCGACCTTTCTTCTCTCACTTTTATTTCCCATTCTTCTGAAACCCCAAAAATTAGAAGTTTATCCTCCTCTCCCTCAATCGCCGCCACTAGTTTTTCTTCCACCACCACCATCAAGATTGGCCTTGTTTGGCCGAAAGAACCACGTTTTCTTGATCTCCTTAAATTTCTCTATCTTTCTATCAGAACAAAACCACTAAAAGAATTGATTGAAATAAAAGGTTTCCAAACTTCTCTCTTTTGTTGTTCTTCATTACCGTGACATACATTTGAGTTTGTCATAACTATATGGAGAGGAACATTCCAGTGAGGAAATATTACCACATAACATCACATTGAAATTTGAAACTAAACAAATAAGGAATGCATCAATAGAATTGAATTAATAATCAATGGAAACAAACCTAACAACCCAAGCAAGACAACCTTTTCAACAACTCAGTCCCAAAGTCTCACTGATCATTTTCTCAAATTGTTGATCAAAGAGATAATTTGTCACTGTTACCCTTGCTACCACTAAGATCCCTTCCACAAATTTCTAAACGGTGAGTCATATCTAAAACCTATACTTAGAATTTTTCATATTTGAGAAACAAAGGAAAATTTTCATTAAACTTTAATTATGATTTTTTAATTTAATAAATTTTTAGAATGAAAACATTGAGAGATAGAAAATTTAAGGTTATACACTTATCATATTTCTCTCTGTTTTTTTTTTTTTTTAAGGAAATGTACTGATTATGTCCGATTAAAGGATTCAGTAATATAGTTAGAGTTAAAAGAGAAAAAAGTACTCAGATTATTTTGATTATATGCTATGCTATTGTATCATTAAAGAGTTTTTTTTTATTAAACTATCAAACTCTTAATAATCTAACATGTCACATGATTATTTTTATGAGAATTTCCTTCATGAAAATAATTTTTAAATTATTTATTGTGCTGCAGTTGTTGCTTGTCATTCTATGATATTTACAACAATTCATAATTGTGTTGCTTTCAGTGGAACAACAATGTGCCTTTATCTAACCTATTAGTGAAATACAAGTAATTGAAGTTTCCTATCATGTTTTCACACTTCACTTAGGAAATTACTGTTACCCTTGCCACCACTAAGATATCTTCCACCAATTTCTAGTATAAAGGAACAACTGACTCACCATGATAGGTGTTATCAATATAACCAACAGAAATAATAACAAATTGTGCACCATGATTCTTCTGGCCTGCAATCCCAGGGGAAAATGAGCAACACGGAGTGCTAATTTTCTCCATGTTTTGGTATTGCAGGCTAGAGTAATCATGGTGCTAAATTAGTTGATCTTATTGTGGTTATATTGATGGCAAATATCATGGTGAGTTGGTGGTTCCTTTATCATGGAAGTGGTGGAATGGATCTTATTGGTAACTAGCGTACCAATAATTTTTTTTTTCATTTGATCAACAATTTGAGAATATGAATGAGGTTACTCAGTTGTCGAAAATGCTATCTTATTCGAGTTGTCAGATCTGTTTCCATTGATTACGAATTCAATTCAATTGATTGATTCCTTATTTGTGTAGTTTTATTTTAGTGTGATGTTATGCGATGATTTTTCCACACAAATCTACTTGTTGGTTTGAAACTCAGATCAATGATTCTCCAACTCCTCCTTCTTCCGCCACTAGTTCTCATCGGGTAATTATAATTTTTTTTTATTTTTTCTTGGTTGATTTACATTTGAAAAATTTATGATTTTTTAATGGAGGTTGATTTTTGATGCGTCGGATTAGCGTGATTGCAAAATGGCAAGTGTACCAGTCGTTTTCATCAAGCAATACAGTTAGTAAGTAGAGTATCGTATCCACAAGGATTTTCCTTTCGTCTGAACAATTCTAGTTACTTATTTTTGTAAGTTGACGGTATAAAAGTAAGTTGCATTTTTTATCTATTTGCAACAGAGTGAATTTACATATTTTTGGTTGCAGAAAAGTAAGCAGCGGTTAGGATTCTGTGAGTCCCCTCTGTATATTCATTGTTGGATAATACGTAATCTAAATGTCGCGTTTATTTATCTCTTGGTGACTATAGAAGTGATAAGGCCTTTGGGAGTTTCCTAAATATGTAGGGCACCACCTGACCCAATGGGTTTTAGCCACTGGGTACCTAATTAGGCCTTTCCCTCCCAAGGCTAACTGCACCTGCTGATCGCACGATGATCCTTACGTGCGGGGTCTTGCTAATTCAAAGGTAATTGAAACGTAAACTTAAATTGGCTTTCCAGTGTTTCCCAAGGCAATGAAGGCCAAGGTTCCCTTAGGTCTGCCCATCTATGAATCTTAGGACACTCATAACACACTCTCTCTAAGCTTACTTAGTAGTTCTACAAACGGGAAGCCCTAATCTACGTCTACCGTACTAAGGGTTTCAAGAGAATGATCTTACTAGGTTATAGCTTTAAGTCGGACAACTGGGTGCTTGTTTCCCTAATTACTAACCAGTTAATTCCTAGCTTCGGTAATGCACCACACTACCCAATGGGTTCTAGCCACTGGGTACCTACGTCTAGGGTCAACAATTCCTATGGTATCTTTGGCTAGTTAATAATCACTTACTTCCTGGATAAATAGTTATCAGTAAAGGATATAAATATCAAGATATAAGCATCCGATTAGTGATAGCAATGTCAGGTTCTGTCACAACCTAAGTACCTAATCTAGGGTTGCACCTCTCAGAGAAATAAAGACTATAATCTAATAAAACTCTATAGTGGACAAAAACATAAATAAAATAAATAAACAAAAAAATTAAATTAAATAAATATCCAACAAAAATATACAGAGGTTCATCTTAGAACTCTAACCTAAAAAGATTTAGTTACACATGGTAACTAAAAGCAAATTACTAAAGATAAAAACATACCCTAGAAAATCAAGGAGAAGACAGAAACTCTCCTGAAGATCCAAAGTTGCCTTCCTATTAAACTGTTCCAGTTCTGAACGAGAAATTCGGAATGAAGAAGGCTGATATTTATAGTGAGAGTTTCTACCTAGGTTAGAGCTAAAAGTGCGGGCTTTTTACCCATTTCGGAAGCAGGAAAAGACAGTTGCTGATGAGTCGATAAATTAGTATTTTTAATATGTTATTTGAGTTTATTATATTTAGATTTGATTTAGTTTTATTTAAATATTATTTCCTTTTTGAGCTATTTTACTTCAATTGCAAATAATTATA
>Ga0315915_1002888_pt1 | contig 21878 bp, 14 predicted proteins | sample MpolbnodulesMG_FD_207738 | JGI IMG/M metagenome (GOLD analysis project Ga0315915, IMG submission 207738) | Medicago polymorpha root nodule microbial communities from Los Angeles, California, United States - branched nodules | ecosystem: Host-associated > Plants > Roots > Nodule | place: USA... | reverse complement strand
TTTACAGTTTTACATTTCACTCACTCTCTCTCTCCCCCTTTCCCAATTTCCGAATTGTACGGCTCAGTCCAAAATTGGAGTTTTCTTGCTCAAAATCACCGCATTTCAAGCCTTATCAAACATCAAATTGAAAGTTAGTTCGAAATTCTTATGCATGCATGTTAATTTGTGGGTTTTTTTCTAGGGTACTGATGTTGTTCGGATTTCGTTTTCCAGACTAGATTGTTGCAGTTTGGAAAATGAAATCCGAACAAATCTGTTTTATTTTTTTTTCTTTTTTTGTGCGAAATATTAATCCTGTTGTGTTATGCATGTTATAGGTATGGATGATGATGTTGATCGACATGTTACATGTCACACATCCGCTAGGAAAGAGCGGGAAGAGCGTCATCGAGCACGTCAGGAGGCTCGTGCGACAGAGGCTGGAGAGGTGGCATAGGGTGTAGTTCAGGCTCCTAGGCGTCTGGCAGGCCACACTGTGTTGTTCTTGAGGATGAGCCTCAGCCTCAGGCTGACCTAGATTACAAGGAGATGGATGTTGAGCATCAGGAGGAGGTTGATGTTGAGGCAATGGACGATGATGTGAAGGAGGATGCCCAGCAACGGCGGCGAAGGAGGTGGAATAAGGTGGTGGAGCCAGACCCTGATCCTCTTGATGATTACCCCGGTGGCCCACACGACCTTACCCTGCTGACGAGGTACCATGTGCACGTGGCCAGGAAGGCGTATGGGGAAGTGGTACGTATTAATGTGATATAAGTCATTACCTCTAATTAATTCTTTGTATTTTAATTGGATATCTGGTTTAACTCACCTTATCTTTGTGGTCCTGATGTTAATGTTTTGTTCTTAATTGTTTGCAGTGGCAGAACAATTTAAAATGCATCAACAACGGGAAGAAGATTGATGTGATGCATGATGATGACACCCGACCTATCATGACTGCACGGTGGTGGCGTGATGCACTGGGAGCCACCGGTCTTTCTTGGCTTCAGGATACCATCTACAACCAGATTGACCACGGCTTGATTTTCGCATTTGCGGAGAGGTGACACGATGAGACTTCGAGCTTCCATCTTCAATTTGGGGAGATGACAGTGTCACTTGATGATGTCTCCTATTTGCTACATCTCCCTATTGATGGCATGGTTCTATCCCACGAGCTTATTTCAAGGGATGATGCGGTGGATTTGATGATCAGGTTTTTGGGGTCTGATCCGGAAGATGCTCTTGAAGAGGTTACTAGCACCAGAGGTGCACATGCTAGGTTTAGCTACTTGAGTAAGATTTTCAAGCAGCGTCTCCTACGGTAGTTGGAGGTATTTCTTGAGGATGGTATGACTGGGGAGGTGCAGAGGTTGCGGGACCAGGCGATGCGCATATATTTGATGTTCTTGGTGGGGATCACGCTCTTCACTAACACGAGCGGCACCTATGTGGATGTTGTCTACCTGAGGTATTTCAGAGACCTGTAGGTTGTTTCTGGTTTTTCATGGGGAGTTGCGTGCCTAGCTCACTTGTATAGAGAGCTTAACAATGGTTCCCACTGGGCATGTAGTCAGCTGTCAGGATACTTGTCTTTGCTGAAGGTATAAATTAATAATTATGTATGTTTTTTCATTTGTATGTTTTGACCTTGTTTATATATTTATATGTGGTTGTCTTTGTTGCAGACTTAGAGTTATCAACACTTCAGGGGAATAGGCAGCAAGGATGCCTGAGGTGGATATCAGGAGGAGTATCCACACGCCATGTTTTTCGCCCTACGAATGGGTTTGTCTACACTAGACGAGTACAGAACGCATATGGATGTGCTGGATCTGTCGACCGCTGTCATGACCCCATATGTTGAGCACCGTGTTTCATGTCCTTTTGAGCGGGTTAGCCTTTACCTCGGATGGCTCAGATATGGTAACCACATGGTGAAATATCTGTCGGAGCGGGTGCTTCATCAGTTTGGGTACGTTCAGACCGTCCCGAGACATCCATTGGAGAGTGCACCTCCCAAGCAGACCTTAGGGGAAATCACCCTCCGCTTTCAGCATGCTCTTGATTATGCGTTGACAACTCAGCAGTTAGGTCACTGTGCACTGTATGGTGTGGAGGCATTAGAGGGATACATCCATGGTTTTATGACGTCTCTCATCCACGCATGATTCTTCCAGACATGGAGGTTCTGGTGCCGAGGCCACCAGAGAGGGAAGCCATTGATGAGATTGCTGCTCATGAGGATGGAGACCATGGGTACTTAGAGCTTAGGGTAAGGTTAGGGCCGCATCAGAGACCATGTGTATGTTGCTATGTCAAGTGGTGAGGTGCATCAAAGGTATGAGGCATGGCAACATTTAGAGGAAGTGCTGAGAGAGGTGCATAATGGGAAGGTTTACCGTCGTAGGGGAGCTACTCGGGATGGCAGGGGTGTTGGGGTTCTAGAGGTGGCATAGGTGGCAGTGGTGGTGGTAGTGGTGTGGTGATAAGGGGTTGATTGTAATTTTAAATCATGTTATGTTATATTTGAATATTTTGGATTATTTTTAGTTATGTAACACTTGGATAATTTTAATTTTTATGTTTAATTAATGTTTGAATGTTCAAAAATTATATTGTGTTGTTAATTGTTATGTTATAAATTGAATTTTCTGTTTGAACAAATGGTCAAAGGCCAAAACAATCCGGACAGCCAAAACAAATGGCTTCTGCCTCTGTACTGATACAGTTCGGATTATATAATCCGGATAGTTTTTACACTATCTGGATTATGTAATCCGGAAACATCATTTTTCACCCCATTTGTTGACTTTCAATGGGGTGATTGACACATAATCCAGAATGTGCAAAAACTGTCTGGATTATGGAATCTGAATCCATCAATTGCACATTGGCACCAACATCCATCAGATTGGTTTAAGTTCCAAAATCCACGAATTTGTCCAGAACTCATTTTCCGAAAGGAGTTCGGATTATGTAATCCGGACAAAGGGTATTTTTGAAGAAACAAAATAGGGCGCGCGAGGAAATAAATAGGGTGGAAAAAGTAATAGTCTAATTTTTCTCATCTCATTCTCACAGGTTGCACTCTTTCTCTCTTCCTTACGTGAAACCACTAAAATTGTCATAAACCGAACTGAATTGATGTCCACCCCTACTTATTTATAATTGTATCTTTAGCATTCAATCATGTTCTTAAAGAAATGGTTAGTTGAATTGATTTTAATTATCAAATTTTATGTCATTCTAGCAATTTCACGTATACTAAGAATTGCAATTAATGTTGTATAGAAAAGATTAATCGTGATTTATTTTACAAAAGTGTCCTTCATTAATTGTATGAGAAATATAAATTAAAATAACTGGAAAAAGATATAGAAATTAAATAGTAAAGGGTATAATGAAAAAAAAATAAGAATTAATGATTCATTGATATTGTAAAATGATATATAATTTGAGGCAAACAAATTTTGTTAGAATAAAATTTACAATGGAGGGAGTATCATTTACTATAGTCAAAGGATAACTTCTTTAGTGTTTGGTGAAGGAATTAGAGTTTTACTCAAACTTTAAAGAATATTTTCCATAAGTATGGTTGGACCAAATTTATGTTCAAATTATTAGAAGTTCATCTTATTATTATTGATGCTTAATTATGACTTATAACATTGTTGAACGATATTACATTTAGTTGGATCGGACCATTGTTTGAAAGTGTATTTTTGTTTCTTTCGTTGGCTATAACGTATTGCAATCTTGGAGAGCTAGTCTATACGATTTTGATATGTTCAATCGAGATTAAAGATGTTCATGAGGAACTAACGATTGGAGCATGTATTACAAGTGGGGGTTGATTAACAATTAAGGGGTATTTTTTGGAATCGAATTGTTTTGTGTGAATGTGTCTATCTTAAGTGAATTGTATGAAATGTATGAATTGTCTTGATTGATTGGTATGTGTCTTTATTTGCTATTTGTTATGAGTTGTTTAAGATGCATTGTTTGGTTGTTTAATTGCTTTGTTTTGTAAATTGTTATGATTGTGTGATGGATTAAATGTATCCAAAATGATTTTCATGGTTATGTGGTTCGATCACAACGATCTTACCATTTTGTATTGGGTTTTCATAAATTAGGTTTTTCCACAAAAAGTTTGTTTAATCTATGTAGTTAGACTCTATGTATAGCCTACAAACTTGGGTCGTCTAAGTCAATTATGACCTTGTGTTATGGGCATTTGTATTCTGACTTTGGTCCGAAAGGATTGGAACAAGTTAAAAGTCGGTATCAATTATCCTCTCGCGTTGAGTCGAGATCAATATATTTTGAAATAACTAATAAGGATTATTCCTTTTCTTATTCAAAATTGATTGGGTGTTGGATAAGAGACAAAAACAAGTCCTTTTAATTAAAAATTAAGTTGATAAATAAAATATTAGATTATTACTTGTTGTAAAATTCAATTCTTTTGAAAAGTCGTAAAACGTCTAGGCTTATGTCGTTTATCAAAACCCAGGAGACCGAACTGTTGTAATCTTTTAAAATTAGTATCGTACTATTAGACTTTGTTTCCTTGTTTGTCTGTCGGACAATGATTTCAACCAAACCATATGTGGTTGTCGTTTGACTATATGGACCTTTTTATGAGCTAGCAAAGTGGGGCCATGGGGGTAGATATGTGTGAGACATGTGTCAATGATTCAATGATTAGCTACATTGATTACCTGTAATCCCTCTGGACAACATATCTATCATTGACATTCCACTAAACTAATTCGAAATCAATATAGAGCACTCTATGGAAAACTATCAGGAGTATCAAGATGGTATCTACTGTTTGAGGTTTTATTAACTATTAGTTGTGCAACTAGATTTCCATATCGACGAACTTTGACAACAATAGTCTCCATGGAGCAGTGTTAGGAGTAAAGGTCATCATGCATAGAATTAACTACTTTATAGAATTTATTATTACTATATAAATATTGTTGTGTTCATTCCCAGATCAACCATATAACTTGATGCATAAATATAGCGTAATTTGACCCCTATATTCTTTTTCTTTTGTTGATTCTCTTTCTTATGTTATGTTAGTAGCTTTCTACGAGAATGGGTAAGTATTGTTGAGATCATGCCGACTAGGTTGTTTAGCCTGATTGAGTTGATATATCTTTGTAGTTGTTTGTTAATTCACATTTCTTTATTTATATCTATTTTCGGGAACATCCATTTTCATTAGGATTTAGAAACTATGACATACTTTCGTGTAATATCTCCATTTTATTTTCCGCTAGTTTTAATCAACATTATAATTAAGATTATTGTACTTGATAAATTGTAACAGTTGAAAGTATAACAATTTCTTTTACTCTTTGTTTATTGGAAGTTTTTATAAGACTGGTGATAACCTGCTATTTAGCCTTTGTTTTTATCAAATATATGAAATTGTCATCAAGTACAATGTGTTTGACATACACATCACATATATTTAAAAGAATCTATGTAAAAAAAAAAACTAAAAATCACATTTTATTTATTTATTAAATAAAAGGAGGTGTTACAAGTCGTATCAACTGTAACAGTATCATTTAATTCTTCTACTTCTACATTTTGCTTTGGTTGTTTCACAGAAAAACAAGAGCAAATGGTCACTTTGATCCCTGACTCTGCACCTTGCTGTCACAAAGGTCCCTAACTCAGGATTAAATACAAATAAGTCTCTGACTCTACACTTCTGTTATGACTTTAGTCCTTGGCGTTAAATGATTCTGTTAAGTGATGATGTGACACATGTTTTATGTTGATAAGGAGTATGAGGTGTCACAGGGACCAAAGTGAAAGTAGAAAATGATCATCTTGGTCTCTGAATCGAAAATTAATATCTCAAATCCCTAAATGTCATCTAATTCTCTCTTTTGTTCAAAATCAATCTTTCATTAAACACCAACTTATTGTTAAGTCCCTGACCGTGCATACTTACTATCAATTAGGTCCTTGACAGTAAGCATGAAATTTCACTAAGGTCATTGGCACGTTGTTAGTTTAACATGTTATCTACTGACATCACTAAGGTATTTGTTTTAAATTCTAAAATATTATTATAACACTTGCCAAAATGTTTCCATAACATAACTATTAAGATATTACATGAAGGTCAACCATTGAGTAATCAAAAGATTGTATCATATTTGGGTATATAATTCAATAAGTCATTACATAATGATTCGGCAAAATATTAAACAAAATATTGCACCACAACTGTGCTTATAACTTAGCAACTTCGGTACATAAATAAACTAAGGGAAATGCTAACTTGTGCCCTAAGGGCACAAGATAATATATCAAAAGTAGAAATAAAATATTGGAAATTGTGTATTCTTAATTATAAAAGCTTTATATTTTATCTTTTTAACTTATGTATTTATTGATTAATTCCTTTTTTAGTTTCTTAACATGTGCCCTTAAACTAATGAACATCACATAGTTGACCTTGGACCTTGTGGAGTAAATCTTGGAGTTGGCATGAAAGATGTAAGCATTTGTTGTTCATTCATACATGCATTTGAATTTTGATCGCTAATAAGTGGTGACCTAAATCCAACTGATGTTGGATCAAAAGTTCTATGTCCAATCCCTATTGGTTGTGGTCCTTGCACATTCACATCAAATAATTGCTCTTGTGTTTGTGGGGAAGATTGTGACAAATCTAAAGCAACTTATTCTCATTGACCCTCATTGTTGGGAGGTGGTGGTGGAACCCAGTTGGGAGGCATATGCATCACAACTTGATTATTGCAGCCGAACCTATTGTGGTTATCTTCTACACCACACCTTGAACATCTTAGCACTGGATATGACTTCTGAATATTACCTGAACCGGAAGGACCCTCGAATGCATCTTTCCTTCTTTGTTTATTTGGCCTTCCAGGCTGTCTTCTTTTTTGGTGCAGGCATTGGTTTCACATAATCAATTTTTTACCAAAACTCTTCACCTTGTGTTGGATTTATAAAATGCTCATATGTTGCATTGTATAAGCACAGAGTAAGCCACCCTTGACAATAATTTTCAGGTTTGTCATGCCTCCATGCAATGGCTGCTATTCCATGAATACATGACATGCCTAAAACAAATTCAAACAAATTTATCATTATATCAAATACACCATAATTTAAATAAACTACATTATATGATTCTTAAAGTAGTTAAGAATAAACAACAAATTCAAACCTATGTTTGTTAAAATTAACCAAATATCAAAAGCATTCATCATCTAGTACTCGAATAATAATTACTATGTACTCACCAGGTCATAAACATCTTAAGGCTAATATATAAATGACTAAATGCAAAATCAAAATCATAAAAACAAATCTTTAGGAGACAGATGAAATTTTGGTAGTAATTGACAAAAATCTTAGCAAGCCAGGTATGAGATTATTCAAGATTTAACTTACAAGCAGTGAGAATAACTCATGAAATTATGGATATGCGCAACCAAAAACTACAAATAAGCATCTATTAGAGTTCAAACTTCAAATGCATAAGGTTTTCCAACTTATAGTCACGATGGACATATATTTTTAAGAGAAATATCTCATATCTCATTAATCACATGCAGAACCTAACTATCAATAAGAAACAAGGTGCAGTGGCTGCTCTCATGAAATATACTGTTTTTTCTTATTCAAGATACAAGCTATATATGAGAAAAACAATATATTCAGAACACAACAACCTTTGACTATCTATGAAAGAGAATATGATAAAATCATTTGCTAAACATACAAACTGAACACAACAACCTTTTTCAATCTTTAAAATTTTATTTACATGATATTTTATAACAGGTTTACATTGTTTGTGATCATGATATTTTATTTCTAACTTGTCCTTCATTACTGTTATATTCACATGATAATTCATATATCTACCTCGTAGGTCTGAGCATATAGTAATCAAGAGCTCAAGATATATTCAAATGATAATTAATTACTGTTGAATTTCTTATAACATAATTTATAACTCAATTTTTTTTTGTACTTAGTAGGTACTAGTGCTACATTCTGGTTTATGTTTCTAAGTGTATTATCATTGATCAGCAAATGCTCGGTAACTTATTGTCACTGATCAACAAATACTCAGTAGCAAACAACAGAAGGGTACGACGACATGACGAAGAGAAGCCAAGACGACGTTGTTGGACGAAGAAGGCACAACGGTGTGCAACGGTGGTGGGTGAGTTCAACGGTGAGAGTTTTGAGTTTTACAGTTCAACGTATTTTTGTTTTTTTGTGTTTGGAGGGAGAAAGAAAATACCCAATGGTTACTAATAAAGTGACTTTTGAGTTTCTTTCACTAAGTCCCTAACACATCATATGCCATATCAGCATAAAACATGTGCCACATCATCACTTGAATTTTTTAATGGCAGAGACTAAAGTGATAAAGGAAGTGCAAAGTCAGAGACTTATTGTATTTAATCCTGAGTCAGGGACCTTTCTGACATCGAAGTGCACAATTAGAGACTAAATTGACTATTTGCTCGAAAAACAATGATGGAAATACTATATTTTTTTAGGGAAATGGTGGAAATACTATATTGTTCACCTTTCTCAAATTTCCTTTCGGAACAATAATGGAGACAATATATTGTTCACCATCGCGAAAATTACTTCTGGGTCCTTTCTCAAATTTCCTTTCGCTTTTGCCAATGCAGTTCCAATTGATTTATAACAATCAAAGGAGGATGAGATACAATCCAAATATCAAATATGAGTTTTACACGGTTTCATATCCAAATCCAAAAACACGAATTAGCTATGCAAAGACTCACAAATTAAGAAAAGAAAAAAAAGAAATGAACCTTGAGTTGATATGTTTTTTGACTTTCATCAAGATCAAGAATGCATTGATGAATAGCAATATCAAATTTTGTGGATGTAGAAATCGATCTATATTGTGAATATTCAATTTTTAGGTGCAAAGATCAATTTATAAGGTGAATTTTGATAAATCTTAAAATTGATTTGAATCATCGATTGTTGGTTGGAAGAAATCGATCACTGGTGTTAACGATGCATAAAATCCTTAGTTTATGGTATAGATACCAAACTATATGTTAGTAACGATGTTAACTGATTATTTACGAGACATGTTAGTTAGATCATTATAGCTTACTAGGGTTTGATTTATGGACACAAGTTTTTAGGACATTAGAAATCGTATGGAGTTGAAAGTCACAAATTTGTATGGGTGTTGTAGAAATCGATTTTTAGACCAAAACCTAATAAGTCTTAGTATTTAAAGAATGATGAATACTTAAGTATAATATTTAGATCATAACCTATATGTATTTATTGCAATTTATTAATGATCAGATATTGAAAAATGGTGTTGTTTGATGCTTAGTCGTGACTTTGAGCATGGTCGGGATAGATGACCGCTTAAGACCTCATACTTAAAGTTGCACATTTTTTTTAGTAATATATAGTATGTAACAAAAAAAAACATAAATGTAAATAGTGGGAGGAGTAATAATCTTTTGTATTTGTATTTTATGCATTTCCATAAACATCTTTTATATTTAGGCATGTGGGCAAAAAGAAGAAAGAGAGGAAGTAAGACAATATAAAATTAGACGAAGTCAAATGAGTGACAATAAAAATTAATGTTGGTGATGTTACTCATCCAAGTTCAAAATGATAATTGATGTAATTTTTTTTATCAAGGATAATTGATGTAATTTAAAATTTGTCTTTGAAATAATTGAATACTAAATATTTTATACGAGTATTTAAAAAATCAATTATTTGACAGATAATACATGCATAATACATAAATATAATATGAGTTAAAATCTACTATCACTTTGTATTTCTTACATATATAATAGTAATTCTCAGATGACATTTTTACATATATAATATTAACTCTCACATGACATACACAACTCTAAGAGTCATATTTAATAGTTCAAGAATGAGGGAAATATGATGTTGGTGGTGTTATTTGTGATTGAAATACATGACTTCGGAGTCATGTTTAATTCACGAGAATGAGGGTAAATCAATTGTGTGTGATTTATTTAATATTCAATTTTTTTTAATTTAAAACTAATGATATATGAATCACATTTTTATCTTTTCCTTAATTAATATACCTAACACTTAAACTTCTAAATTAAAATTAAAAATACCAATTTTAGATTAAGTTCAAAATTTAATTATTATTTATGAGTATTAGAGTTGGATCCCTAATTAAAATTAAACTCCTTAGATTTATTTGTTTGTTATGTAATGATGTGTCTATTTTTAGTTTAACTTATTATTTATGTAGCCCTAGTTGATTGTTATTTATGAGTATTAGAGTTGGATCCTAATCAAAATTAAACTTCTTACGGCCTGTTTGGTGCGCAGGATAAGGAGACAGGATATGATAAAAATATCATATCCTATTAAAATCCACCGTTTGTTGCAGCAACGGGAAAGGATAAACCTATCATTAATCCTATCCTATTGTCTCTTTGTTATTTTTATCCTTAGTTTTCCTTGGGTTAGCAACCTGATAGCAAAAGTTATCACACGCGTGTTTTCTATTTCCTCAAAACCCCTTATTCGACTCCCACATCAGCTCAATCTACTCCAATATTTGCAATTATTTTATCGATCTACTATCATCGTTTTCTCCCACAGCCTTTTGTCTGCCACCTCCTTTCTCCAAATCCTTTGCAACTGCTTCACATAACAATTTATGTGCTTCTACCTTTTAATTTTTTCCCCCTGCGTTTTGTGCTTCCAATCGATTTCTATTTTATATTTTCTTAATTGATGGTTTTGTAGGTGAATACAAGGGGAAAACCCCAATTTGTTTTCCAATTTCTTGAATTTGTGATTTTATTTAACAAATTGAATTTGTGATATTGAGTGGAATTTCTAAAGTTTATTTTTGTTGCTTTGGTGAATTCTTGTTTGTTTCCCAATTTCTTGAATGAAATTTCTTATATTGAATAAAATTCCTCACCGTCAAAGGATCAGATAGATAAAGAAAGAGCAATGAATCTTGGTTGTTTCGGTGAAAGGGTTTGAGAGTGTGATTCATAAAAATAAAATAATGATATACTCTTTTCTGTATAAAAAAAAATGTTATCCCATCATTTGTGCACCAAACACATGATAGAAAAAATCTCTATCTGGTTGCTATCATATCCTATCCTTATCCGGTTCTTTATCCTATCATGTCTTTATCCTATCACGTGCACCAAACAGGCCCTTAGATTTATTTGTTTGTTATGTAACGATGTGTCTATTTTTAGTTTAACGGGATATTTATGTAGCCCTAACGGTGCTCCTACTACTCCGGTCTCAAAAAAGCAAAAAATCAAACAAAGTTTATGTATTTGGTTAAAAAGTTGAACCAGATAAATGTAATTTGTTTGACTTTTGTTCATATTCGAGATTGGAGAAAATATGTATTAATGAATTTGCCTTTTAATAAATATTTTTATTTAAAATTTGTAAATTTTCTACTTAAATTTTAGAGTAAATTACACTCTCCTCCCCTCTTTGAGGGGAGTGTAATTTAAGAATCTTTGAGGGGAGTGTAATTTAAGAATCTTTGAGGGGAGGGGAGTGTAATTTACTCTAAATTTTATGAGTATCCAAGTTTGATCTCTAATTTAAATAATATGTTATTTTCATTAAATTTAAATCTAGTTTTAGTTTAATTTTTTTTTTTTGTCAAAAATTATTATTTTTATTTAAATTTTGTAAATTAGCTACTTAATATTTTTTGTGGTAGATAGACGAAATGGCAAAGCCATTATAAATTCACACACAAAAGTGGAGGTATGGGGTTCGAATCCCAGTCATGACATTCGACCTAACAATTTCGACATTTTTTCTTCGACCTAACAATTTCGACATTTTTTCCTATTGAGCTAGGACTTTTGGATAATGTTTTTTTTATCTTTATTCTAACAGTTGGAAGGTTTTTGTTCAAACTCCACTATATTAATTGGAGGAAACAGACTTGTAGTTACTTTACGCGAGCCTCATACTTACAACAACGCTTTGTAAAAAAATAAAAAACAGAGAATTAATAAGTAATTCGAAAAAGTGGAGATGCGGGGTATCGATCCCCGTACCTCTCGCATGCTAAGCGAGCGCTCTACCATCTGAGCTACATCCCCATGTTGAAACTTTATCGTCCACATAAAATACATACTAACGTAATAAAGTTAAATTAAAGTAAGAAAACGTCAACTAACTACTCCATTGACTCAGCTAGAAAATACAAAGTTTTGTTTGTTCTCATGAATTAATTAATTCAAAATATTTCAATAAAAAATGACTCGTTGTAAAGAATTTGATTCATTCCCTAAAAAAAGTTGATTCATATCGTATAGAATTCAACTCTCGTTTTGTCAAGATGAGAAACTTTTATTAAGAAATTTGTAAATATATTTGTTAGCATCTAAGATAGACGTTGCTTTTATCTTTAATGTTCTCGATTTCTACTCATCTGAACATTTTTTTGTCAGGTAACGTAGTGATTAGAAACTCACTATTTTAAGATGAATAATTGAAGAAATCAATGTTTCTTTTTTGGTCAAGCAACTTAAAAGCTAGAACTCACATGTTTTAAATATGAAAAATGAGGTGTTCGAAATTTAAACTCAGACCATCATATATATTATGCAATGTCCAAACGAATTAAGATACACTTTCTTTCTAGTCCCAATCAAAATTACTTTAAAATTTGAAATTAATTAATTTTTTTTTGTTCAAGAAATTAATTAAATTATTAATTATGAAGCATCATCGAATAATCAGTCCAACAAAGCAAAGCAAACATATTATTCTTAAAACACATCAACCTACGCCAACATCATCATCATCAATTCATCAAACCATGTTTGCGAAAAGATTGTTACACAAAGCTGTGCAACACCATTACAACGTAAGAAACAAAAATCATGTCTTTCTTTCTGGGTTTTTTCCCATCTTGTTTTTCTCAATTTTGATTTTCAAATTCTGATTCTTTTTCATTTTCAGCACAAGTTTCAGCAGCAAGGTAGTTTACAATCAACTGAATTGGATCCAAGAATTGTGATTCACTATGGCATTCCATCTTCTTCTTCAGTTCTTGCTTTTGATCCCATTCAACGACTTTTAGCTATTGGGACTTTGTCAGTACTTCATTCCCTCTCTATTGATTCTGTTTTTATTGATTATTGATGATTTTTGTGTAATAATATTACAATGCATGTGATGTGAGCTACAATAGTTTTTTTACTCATTTTTGTGTATTAAAGTTGTTATTTTTTTAATTTTGTATACTATAGTTTTTTGGTGGTTGAAGTCTGAGCTGCTTCCATTGCATAAACAATTGTTAGTTAGTTAAAATGGACTCAAGAATTTAGGGAAAAAAAAATGTTATCTTGGGTTATTCTAATTATCTGTGATGGGTAATTTAGTTCCTTTTAATTTCTGAGAAAAGAGTTTTTTTTTGTTGGTGAGTAAAGTAGTTTTTTCTAGTTGTTGGGTGGTGTTTCTGATTTTTGTTTTTTAGTAATGAGATTTTTTCTGATTCTTTCAGTTATAAACATGAGTTTTAAAGTTATAAGGCGCGTGCGTTCTGTTAGGAGAATGTATAACCGACATAATCATTGTCCGTTATTAGGCAGACAGTTTTTAATGACAGGATTCTTTTATTACCATAATGTCTGATTGTTCTAATCTGGGGATATTTGAAACGCGGCATATATCGTGTGATGTATGTAGCTGGAAAATGCACGTCGTAATAGGTTGACAGTGCTTTAGTCGCTCATATTGCTTAGTTTAATGGCAGGGATGGAAGACTTAAGGTGATTGGCGGTGATAACATCGAAGGACTTTTGATTTCTTCTAAACAACTTCCTTACAAATACTTGGAGGTACGTGGCATTTTTACTTCTCCGATTGATATAGTGTTAGATGTTCTTGGATTTCTATTATGCAAATTATCAAAAATACTAGCTAGATAAGCTTGTGAAGTTGTGATAAATGTAATTACTTCTATATGAATGTGATATTGATGTTTTGGATTCTTTTGCCACTTGCAGTTCCTACAAAACCAGGGATATTTAGTTGGAGTCTTGAATGATAATGATATCCAGGTAAATTTCCTTTTCCGTCTCTTTTCCCCTTCCATCACAAATTGTTGAAAGAATTGCTTCATATATAATCGGTTATGAACTGGATGAATAATTTAGCACATCAAGCTGTGTTGATATTGTTAAATTGATTGATTTTGATTTCATAGCACATTATAGGTTGTGATTTATATGACTAAATGCAAACCATTCAATTAGACCTTTTTTCGTTGGCAGGTTTGGAATCTTGAAAGTCGTAGCCTTATTTGTTCTTTACAATGGGAATCCAATATTACCGCTTTCTCTGTCATCAGTGGCTCACATTTCATGTATGTTAGAGAAATACTTTTAATTTAGTACATCTGTATGTTTTACCTCTTATTGATACTGGTTATTTGAAAATGGTTGTGATTACATGATTATTAACATTATTATAACTATTATAATATACAGTTATGTCGGAGATGAGCATGGCTTGTTTTCTGTGATAAAGTTTGACGCCGAGGAAGGGCAACTTGTGAAGTCATCAAATCATTTGTCAGCTAAATTTCTAAGGGGTAATTTCTTGTTTTATGTTTTGATGATGATTGATAATTAATACATATCTTGCTTTCTCTAATGTCATACATGTGATCTCCTCAATCTTTTGAGTCGGTCATAAGTTTTCAAACATACATTCGATAGTACTGAAGTTCACCGAGTATTGTTTATACAACAAAACCAATATTTTCCATGATCTGCAATTGACAACACAAATTTATATAATGCCGAGACCCAATGCAATAAACATGCTATGTAATCGCCATGTCCAAATCTCATCTTCATATCATTCATCTATGGTTTTGTGTGTAAAATTGTTTTTCTTTGCTTTAAGAAATACTCATCGCCATTGTTTTGTTCCTTTTGATAGAAACTGCCGGGTTTCCGGAGTCCAGCGACCAACCAATTGTTGGAATTCTTTCACAACCTTATTCTTCTGGGAACAGGCAAGATATACGTCATTCACATAGCTTTTTAAGTCTACTTCTTTGCCCTTGAATTTTGAATTATGATTTGATAGCTACATATTGATATTTACCAAAGCTATGCCAATAGAAGAATATAATTTCCTAAAATCAGATTTCCAGATATAACTTTCAGTTTAACATTCATATTTTTAATTTTCTTGCCATCTTTATTATTTCAAGTGATTTCTTAGTTTTGATTAAATGAAATTACCGAGCCAACTTCGGAATTCAATGAGTGTGTGAAATTTGTTGGCATGGCTGAATATTGTTCTAAGAAATACTGATATGTAGTACATTATTTGAAGGGGAACATATCACCTCCTGACTTTAATGCGGGAAAGTCATGGTGCGGTAACTTTCCTAGTTTTTTTTTTGTTCCATTGGATGATTTAAACTGCGCCACGTGGCATTATTGAAATTAAAAACAAAAAAATACAAATGAAGGAAAAGGCAACCCTCTATAATACTGATTCGAGCCTTCTGATAATTAGAATGGGCGATTGAATTGCAGAATTAAAAACCCTAATTAGAGAAATCAAATTTCCCACCCAAAAGAGAGAACAACAAAAATCTTAATTTTCAAAGATTAGGTCCTGTAACCAAAGAACCCCCTAATTGAAAAAGAGGAACTCGGTCAGAACGGCGGTGATGTGACAACTGTAACGAATATAGAGGCCTAACTCAACCTTACAAAACCGGCTTGTAAGTAGAGGATTGTCTCCTCTTTATAAACTCTTATCAAGAATCCTATCTATCCGATGTGGGACTAAATCCCCTCGAGTGTTGGCCGCTAACAACAACATACCCAAAGAACATCGGCAGTAAAGCACTGCAGCCCCAGCAAATAGATTATGCTTGGCCTGGTTTATTTTTATTTTTTTGTTGATGAAATCTGGTTTAAGCTTCTTTTTTTTTATTTTTTTTTATGAGAAGAAGACAAACAGTGAGTTGCACGTTGCATGTACTTGATTGTTTAATTGATCCGATGGTCCAAAAAGAGGGAAAGTTACCGTGACCTTCTCACGATAAAGTGAGGCAATCCGTTCCCATTTGACGAGAAGCATGTATATTCTGTCATATTCATACTAAAATCTTTGAAAGCTGACTGAATGATACATGAATATATTTCACGCCAGCGAATTTTTCTGTCAGTATTCGATGCAATCATATCTCTATCTCTATGGCTTGGTATTGTTCGCTTGGAGCTGTGTAAAGAAATCTTGGGACTTATGATTTATATATGTCTCCCATTTAGTACCATAATTCCGTTGATTGATATTAAAAATTTGAGGGAAAAATGTAGAAAGTAGTGGAATAATACTTTCATATTTTACTACTATTGTCTTGGACTGTTTATATAAGAAAAGAAATTACACTATTAGTTGTCCCATTAATTGTGACTAATAATGACATTTAAAAAAATATAAACTCAGAAAAAATTAAATTAAAGGAGAAAAAAAAAAAATCACGGAGAATTGATATGATTTTTCCTGATTCTCCTACAAAAAAGTATACTCATCATTCTCAATTTGATGAAGAATGAATTTGATATTTTTGCAGATTGTTGATTGCATTTCAGGATGGACTGCTAATTCTTTGGGATGTTTCTGAAGCTAAAATTGTGTTCCTTGGTGGTGGAAAGGATCTCCAATTGAAAGATGATGATGGGAACTCTACTGAAACAGACTCCAATCTTCCGGCTGATATTTTAGAACAAAACCTGGGAGATAAAGAAATAAGTGCTCTTTGTTGGGCATCTTCTGATGGCTCCATTCTCGCTGTTGGATACTTAGATGGAGATATCCTGTTTTGGAACTTGTCGTCTGCAGCGCCTTCTAAAGGCCTACAAACCACTTCATCTAAAAATGTTGTTAGGCTACAACTGTCCAATGCAGAAAGAAGAATCCCAGTCATTGTCTTACAATGGTCCAGTAGTCACAAATCTCATAATGATTATATTGGTCAGTTGTTTGTGTATGGTGGTGACGAAATTGGATCGGATGAAGTTTTGACTGTGAGTTCTTTGTTCATTTCTATTTATTATTTCATTTTGAATTGATAAAGTTCGGTTTATTCGCTTAAATATTCATATTAAGTGAAGGCTTTAAATTGACAAATTGTTTCTACTGGTTGAAACTTTTCTTAGTTTGCGTGCATTGGTTCCCTAAACTTTAACGTGTCTCTCCTTTACAGGTTTTAACTCTTGAATGGTCAACTGGGATGGAATCATTAAAATGCATTGGTCGTGCAGACCTTACGCTTAATGGCACTTTCGCAGACTTGATTTTACTACCAAGTATAGGAGCAAAGGGTTTAAATAGCAAAGATGATCTTTTTGTACTGACAAACCCTGGACAAATACACTATTATGATAGTGATAGCTTGTCTGCATTAATGTCTGAGCAGAATAGGACATCCTCTGTATCTGCGCAGGAGTTTCCAGTGCTAATACCTATGGCCAATCCATCTTTAACTGTAGCAAAACTTATCAAGTTGCCAAGTCAGTTAAATTCATCGAAAACTCTTGCCGAGGTAATTTCTTTTGTTTTTCAGTATTTTCTGCTAAACCTGGCTACATATTATTGTTCATATTATGGTTTTTCAATTTCTTATTTCGTTTATCTTAGGTAGCCGCGGTTCTGAAAACTAGCTCAACACCTGGTTCAGCTTCTTGTTCAAATTGGCCCTTAACTGGGGGTGTTCCCAGCCACTTGTCCATGGTTAAAGGTGCTGGAATAGAAAGAGTTTATTTTGTGGGCTATTCTAATGGATCTGTCCTTTTGTGTGATGCCACACATCCAATCTTGTCTTATATTTGCTACATAGAAGGAGAGGTATGAATTCCACATTATTGTTGTTTCAAAATAGATAGAAATGAAAACAATACCCTTATGTTGGCTCATACAACAAATGGTATGTTTATTTTATGAATTTAATTCATATACTCTGTCAGTGTAAAGATTTTTTATATTGTCAATTGTCAGATCATTATATATGTTTGACATCATTACTATTTCAAAAATCAAACATATGATTGAGTGATCTATTGAGAATATAAAGCTTTTTACACTGACAGTGTATCAAAGTTAAACTCTTAGTTTTTTCACAAATTTCCTGCGTGTTTTGTAGGTTAATGGTGTAAAAGTGGCAGGTTCGAATGCTCCAGTGACAAAATTAGACTTTTGTTCTGCTTCCTTGCTTCTGGCCGTGGGCAATGAATGTGGTCTTGTCAGAAATCTTTCTCAAGTGGTTACTTTATCTAAGGCAATGCATTATTATTTTATATTTAATCCTTGGCCGTGATGACTTTTGTAGGTTCGTGTGTATGATCTTAAAGACTGCTCTGATGGGAAAAAGTTCCAGTTTGTCACAGAAACAAAAAATGAAGGTGAGCTCTTCTGTCACCATTGTAGAAGGCTACATTTTTCGTTCAAATTCGAGTTCTATTATCTTTTTTTCTTTTTTTGTAGCTTGTGTTCCAAACTATCTATTCTGTCATCATCGTAGAATGCTTACCTTCTTCATTCTTGTTCCTTTTTTCCCCCATATGTGAAGCATGCGTTGCAAACTATGATATTTGTGCATAAAATAAAAGAGAAGTTTTACCCTTGACTTATATTGTTAAACTTGTATGCAGTCCACAACGCTCCACAAGGAAAAGGACCTCATTTTAGTGCTGTTTTTTCTCTTCTCGATTCTCCAGTACAAGCATTGTCTTTTGCAAACTCTGGAACCAAACTTGCTATTGGATTTTTAAGTGGCCGTGTGGGTATCGTCTGACTAGTTAATGACTTAATTCACATTTCCTTTCTTGTCAGCAAATTTGATCATAATTAGAAGTTTCAAATTTCTCAATTGATTAATGTGGATCAATTGCTTCTTTCCAGGTTGGAGTATGCGATATGAAATCGTTGTCGGTTTTGTTCTTGATTGATGGTGTACCTAGCTCAAGCTCACCAATTACTTCATTGGTTTGGAAACAACAAGCATGTTTTCAAAGTGCTGTAAATAGTCCAAGGAAACCAGAAACACCTTCAGGAAACTCTCACGAAGAGATACTATTTATCTTATCGAGGGATGGAAAAATTAGTGTAGTTGAGGGTGATACTGGTAAAACGGTCTCCAACCGGCCATTACATTTAAAGGAATCAACTGCAATTTCAATGTATGTTATAGGCAAGTACAAATTTCATCAGGAACACAGTATGGATTCATTTTTAATGCACCTGGCAAATCATTGGAAATTTTAAGCTATGTAGCACTGACACTACGGATTAAAGGTGTCAGGTTTCAGACACTGACACGACACAAACACATGTGATTATATTCAATTACTTCCATTTTCCCAAAATTTTTCCGGTGTCGATGTGTCAATGTCAAGGTTATGTCCAATGTTTGTGTCAGTGCTTCATAGGTTCTAAGAGATTTTTGTACTCCAGATGATAGCATCACAACCTCGGAAGTATCAAATGACAAGCAGCACGAGGAACCCTTGAAGAGTACTGCTGAAACTCACTCTGAAGAGCCTGTGCAAGAAAGCAGCTCAACTGTGGTAAATTCATCAGAGGCTGAACATTTCTCTTCAGAAACCACACACTCTGGGGATATCCATTTGGATCCACTTGTCCTGCTTTGCTGTGAAAATTCATTGCACTTGTTGTCCACAAAAGCATTGATACAGGTCTTCTAATCCATTACCAGTTTATCACCTAAAATTTGTATTCACATTGTAAATGAATTTGACATATATGATATATTCTTACAGGGAAATAAGAAACCGATACGAAAAGTGGAACATTCAAAATCTTGCTATTGGACTACAATTTTGAAGAAAGATGACAAATTTTGTGGGATTCTATCATTGCTTCAGACTGGAACATTTGAAATAAGGTGAAAGCACTGGTTTTGTTCTTTTGGTTGAAGTGTATGCTTGATAAGAAAATACGGATTCTAGCAAATTAAATTCACTTTGCATTGCTGTAGAAAAGCAAAGGGCATTGAAAAGAGTACAGAGTACAGACACTAATTTGTTTAAATAAATTATTTTAAATCCAACGGATACAATTATCACAGTTATATGTTATTTACAACAATTACTAAATTTATTGGTTTTGTCTATTATGTATAATTGATAAATTGGCAAATGGCTGTGTACAGATCTTTACCAGATTTGGAACTGGTGGCGGAAAGCTCTTTATTGTCGATTTTAAGGTGGAATTATAAAGTGAACATGGATAAAACCATGTGTTCCGATGATTATGGACAGATTGTGCTGGTAAAATACTCTCCAATACTTTCAAATTTGTGAGGAATTCCATTTCTTTATGTGCCTATCTTATGTTGATAATTTCCAGGCTAATGGTTCTGAATTGGCATTCATCTCATTATTAGCTGGAGAAAATGAATTCAGGTATATTCTTTAATGAGGAGATAACAGTGTAAACTACTGGTTAAGATGGATACAAGAAAAGGCTGAACGGACATTTCTATTTTATTTCAGGAGTCTCGAGCGTTTACCTTGTCTTCACGACAACGTTCTTGCAGCCGCTGCTGATGCCGCATTTTCATTCTCTTCAAATCAGAAGAAAAAACAGGTTTTAGTTTTTCTAATTTGTCTTATTTTTTATCCTAAAGTTTCCGCCATTAAAAAACAGTTTAATAAGCTAAACTATTTTGCTACAGACGACTGTACCAGGAATTCTAGGCGGTATTGTCAAAGGGTTGAAAGGAGGAAAAACCTCTCATGCAGAACTGACAAAAATTCCAACCTCCAATTTCGGTCATTTGGAACATATTTTTTTCAAGCCCTCTTTGTCAGATTCACTTCCAACAGTGGTAGTAGTGGCCGATGAAAAGGAAGTGGAGCTTGATATAGGTTTTATGCTGAAATGCCTCTTCATTTTTTGTTTTGTTGCTATCTTTCTATTTTTCTTATAATTTGAATAATTCTTCGCTTTGTAATGGAAACCTAAAAGCATGCTCTATTTTGATTCAGATGACATTCAAATAGACGAGCCTCAAACTACAGCTTCTACTTCATCTCCTGATGTTAAAAACAAACAGAAAGGTAAATAAATTCAAAACTTGTATCATATTTTACCTACAAAGATTAGTAATAGTTTCTTCCTTTTGCTTGCAGATAAGTCACAAAGTGATAGGGAGAAATTATTTCAAGGTGGAACTAATGATGATGTAAAGCCAAGGGTCAGAACACCTGAAGAAATTATGGCTGCTTACAGAAAAACCGGGGTAATGCTAAATTGTCCATTCTTTCTGTTTTCACTTTTCATACTCTATTGATTTCAATGAGCTAAATATATAAACTATTGTCTGAAATCAGGATGCTGCTTCCGTTGCCTCTCAAACAAGAAACAAGCTTATGGAGAGGCAGGAAAAATTGGAGGTAGATATTTTTCTGATATAGATATCTCTTGAAACATGCCAATTTTCTTAGCTTTTATGAAAAAATTGTCGCACCTAATTCTTCAAGACAATCATGAAAAACACAAATAGAAAGTATATGATGCACTAAGGAGTGTCTGGATATACAATGTAATGATTTAAGATAGGCTCAATAGAATAGAATAAGCTCAAGTTATATTAGGTGATGAGTCATGGTATCCTAGAAGGAACTAGAGAGATCCATTATGATGAGTCATTGGTTAAGTTGTTAGAATGCAAATGCTATAAATATTAGAATGATCATTGTAATCTTTATCAAATGAATGACATGAAGAATTTCAATATTATC
>Ga0315915_1002886_pt1 | contig 21881 bp, 8 predicted proteins | sample MpolbnodulesMG_FD_207738 | JGI IMG/M metagenome (GOLD analysis project Ga0315915, IMG submission 207738) | Medicago polymorpha root nodule microbial communities from Los Angeles, California, United States - branched nodules | ecosystem: Host-associated > Plants > Roots > Nodule | place: USA... | reverse complement strand
GCAAATTTAAAGAAACTTTATACATCCTTCTTAATAACGTAATTGACGTCTTGAGATTAAAACCAGTCCTTGTGGGAACGATATTTTTACTACTTCGATGCATTTTTAGTACACTTGCTAAAAGTCTATCACAGTCTTTACTTACTAAACTAAGAGTTCCTATCAAAGCTCCTAAATTGTATTGTGACACCCTAAGTGCAATTTCAGTTGCACATAATCCTGTGTTCCATTCAAGAACAAAGCACATGGAGCTGAATATTTTCTTTGTAAGAGAGAAGGTCATGAACAAAAGCTTGCAAGTCTGCCATGTCCCTGCTCAAAATCAGTGGGCAGACATCCTCAACAAGCCTCTATCCAAAACTAGATTCCTTCATCTCAGAGACGAACTAAGGGTTCATGATACACTCAGTTTGAAGAGGGAATGTTAGAATAAGATACAAGTCTCCTATTATAATATAGACTCAAGTAGTGTTTAATGTAAATGAGTCTTTAAGAATAGGCTTGTTCATATAAGCTATAACAGTTGTCAGTTAGTCTAAGCATTTATTAACATGTGTAATCATCACTAAGATCAATACAATGGAATATTCACAATTCTAAATTATGTTTTCCCTGTCTCTTTCTCTCTCCTCTAACTACCTTCTCTCTCCTCTAACAAACTCAAGCTTCTTCAAACTCATCAATGGATTTTCTCCATTTCTATCATTGATGATTGGAGAGAAGTACAGTTCATCCGTGATAATCGTAGTACTTCTGCCAACAAGAATCAACCTAATCTAGACCGCCATGAAATGAAATGATTTGGTGGGATAAGCCAGCTCGAGGAAGGTACATGTGCAACATTGATGCCTCATTTTCTTCCTCTATGAATAAAGTAGGAATTGGGATATGTATCCACGTCGATGTAGGATAATTTGTTCTTGCAAAACCTCTTGATTCTGTCCTCTTTGTAGTGTTGACATTGGAGAATCAATTGGCTTGCATACAAATTTGGAGTGGACATCAAACCTTCAATTTGATAATATAGATTTTGTTTTATACTCTAAGAAGGTTGTAGATGCTTTCAGAAGAAGCGCTAAAAAAATACATAGGCTGGACGATGAATATATTACTAGACATTTACCAGTGCGATGAGAAGTAAGTTTTATTGAATTATTGTAGTTTAAAGAAACAATATAGAATATATTGACATGAATTTTTGTTATATTGAATTTGATTTCAATGAAGAACATAAGTTTTTTTTTGAAGTAAGAGTATAAGTTAATTGTTTTAATATTTTTTAACATTATTTGAGTATTGAAAATAAAAATGGTATAAAATTAACAAATAAGTGGCATAAACAACTTGCATGTACCGGTTGTCATACTATCAAATGAAAATAAATGAGAAGAAAAGAGATAGAACAGTGAAATGAAAATAGAATAAAAACAAAACTTTTTAAATGGTAGAAGGTAAATCATGAAATTTGTATGACTTGTTCAATATTGTCATGCATAAAAAAAATTGTAATTAAAAATATGCAACATTTTAATAAGTTTATATCTTATGAGAAAATAAATATATACCACCTATATCAAACAATAAATCACAAATTATAATAATCATTTAGTATATCATAAGTTTATTGAATACGATTTTAATGAAAAAATTATGCACACAACTAAATAGTACATCAAAGCAAATGATTTTCTATTTATCGGAGAATTTGTAGGATTATAAAACTAAAAAAAAAAAAATGGTTAAATCCTAATTCCTCTCCATTATTTTTTTCTTTCTATTTTCTTAATTTAAATCCTATTTTTTAATTTTAATATCAATTTTTTGTCAAAAAAAATTATTTTCAATTTCTAATATTTTATTTAATTTATAAAAAGAGGGAAATAAAGTTGTGGAGGGTGGCTAGTTATAAGATTATAATAATAAATGTTTTTTTTAATTTAATTAATAAAATGAGTGTTTTGAAGGGAAAAATTGTGGTGTAGAACTTGTAGGATTATAACAATATAGCTGTGGAGGTTGGATAGCTTTATGATTAATAATTTTTTTTGAAATTTAATTAATAGAATGAGATTAAGGGAGGGAAAAGTTATTGTGAAACTTGTTGAATGCCAATATAGTTAGGGATCGTTTGCCTTCTCTGGCACCCTCTAGCTTTTTTTTTTTTTAAAAAATGGCACATTTGTAAAATCTCATTGTAATTAATGTATAATTAAAAAAAAAATAAGAATAGAAAAAGGAGTTTTATAATTATGCAAAATAGTATGATTAAGATTATATCAAACATACTAAAATCAAATAAAAAAGAATATGAAAAAAAAATTAAATCCCCAAGAGGAAAAAGATGCCGTGAATTGTACCAAACATTGCAAAATGAAAACTAAATAATGATTCTCTTTATTTTTTCGGCAGATTATAAGAGAAAGTAATAACATGAGATAAGAATGAATAAGGAAGTTGTTGAACTTTTCCATCAAATATTGTGTGCATGCATCAAAAGTGTTGCCCCCGAAAAATAAATCAAAAATCAAAATCAACAAACAACAACTCTAATACAAGGAAGAGAGAATGATGAGATGATACATGAGGAGAGAAGGAAATAACAACCAAAGAAAAAGAAAAATGTATTGAGAAATGTGGAAAGTAAACGCACAATTTGTAACAAATGCATGTAGACGTAGTAGGTGTAATTCGAAAAATTTGTTGGTTATGAATTTACTAATGTATATCGTGTATTTATGAGTGATGTTGCTTGTGGACAATTTGGTCGAAAATGGCAGGTTAGTGAGATAATATGTGGGTTTTTTATGTGTTGTATGTGTGAGTTAGTGGGAATATATAAGTTATTTATGTTTTTTAATTTAATGATTAATTAATTGAATTAGAATTTTGGTGGTATATTTTTTAAGGAGAACTTGTAGGATAATTATAAATGATAAAAAAAAAACAATTGTTACTACTTCGATGAATGTAGTATGTGGGAACACAACTATGAAGTGGCATTAATAATATTAAGCAATCATTCATACGTAGGTCGGCTAAGTGGATAAGAGATGACTATATAGTTAACGACATGACAAAGAATATCATAAAATCTAGAAACATGCTACTATTATTGAGTGATTGCAAACTAATAATGATGAGTACCGGTAGTATTAAATATGCATGCAATATTCATCGGCACTTAGATGAGATAACATATGTCTCTTTTAGTTTAATGAATATATGCGTTTGAATATAATTTTAGAAATGCAACAACGTTAAAACTTTTAAAACAAGTTTGCTGTTCATTTTAGTCCCACGAGACTTGAGAGATTAGTCTTCACAGTTACGTGCGTGGAGAATACTTGTTTTTGAACAAAAAAAAATGTATTTAAAGGAGCCAAAAAATTCTTGCAAAACCTAAGTGAAACCTTTTTTTTTAAAAAAAAAAACCTAAGTGAAACCTAAATAATGAAAGTGACAAAAATGTGTAAGTGAGTTGATTTTTTTATATCATTTGTTTGCTTGTTGAAAGGAGATACAGAAGGAAGATGAGAGTTAGATGGATTAGAAATGAAGGATAAATAAAGAAAACAGTGGAACCATTCCATCCCTATCATGCTATCTAGACATTAGCATAAAAAATTCATTCATTAAATACAAATCCAACTGCGCCAAACCTTGATGTGCCAACCATCTTATCTACCAAATTAATTAAAAAGGTCATCGATCATACATTCAATTTAGATGTTCACTTTTGTGTTAACTTCTCAATTTTCAGGAGAAAGATGTTTTAATAATTTGAAGTCTAATCGGAAGGTAAATAAAGTTTGATAAAAATTTGTTTCATCTAAGAATTAAATTTAAGTTTTCTCAAACTATTCATAATTTAGTAGAGGTCATTGACTATTTAAACCAAATTATTTGATTATCCTATTTGAATTTTGAATACGTCGTCTTATCATCACATATTTTTCTCCAATAAGATTTTTTCACTTTATTATAAACATGATCACAATATACACATAAACACGTTGTATAATTTTTAATAAAAAATGCCAAGAGCCAACGATATGTAAAGTCGTGGCATAACTTCAAATTGAAATAAAATATGAAATATTTAGAAAAGGTTATCAAAGAAACAAAAAGAACCAATATTTAAAAACTAGACTTTACTAATAGTTCAACCTACCTGGTCAATCTTGTTTGGATAAACATCTTAGTATACGGTTTATAGCATACAAATTTATCATATAAACACTTGTGAATAAGTTATTTCATAATACAAGATAAAATAAAGTTAAATTATTTTGTATATTTAGTATATAAGCTATTTTCGTAAGATATATTGTCGAGCTTATAAAAATAACTTACAAACATATTATAAGTTATTTTCATAAGTTTTTAAACAATATAACAAATGTTTTTTTTTGTGAAGAAATATAACAAATGTTTATGTGCTACTAAATACTCGATTTGGTTGTATACAGTAGTATAAGTAAAAAGTGGTTAAACAAACTTTTTGTATTTCATTCAAATTTTAGATCAAAATCATCAATTTTCTTCATTATACTTTATCTTATTGAAAAAAATGCTGTTTATGTATGATCTATATACAATTTTGTTTTTTTATTAGTTTGTTCTCCCTTCTCAAATTAAATCATTATCAATAGTTGCATATAATATATTTTGAGAAATACTAACCGGTATCTCGAAACACTGGTTAAAGAAACATATGTTGTAATATTGCATTGAAAGTTATACAATCAACTCTTCAAAAGTTCAAAAAAAATTACTTTTAATTTAAAACTTTCTTAGTTTGTCTTTCTTAATCAGGGTCCCGAGACACTATCATGATCCATATATTTTTTAAGCTGTCAAAATACCTTGTCAATTTACCTCTAAAAAAAAACACCTTGTCAATTTTTAATTGTCCAAATAACATTTAGTTGAAATAAAACATTATCGTGTTTGATTCAATTATAATATTTTATATTTTTATATCGGAAATGCTAGCAAACGCTCTTATGACATTTGCTAAAAAAGTCTAATGAGAAAATTTGATCCTAGAAATAATGTATTCATTATTTAAATTTAAAATTGACTTTTGCTTCATTAAACTCATCAATTATTTCTAATTTGATATTTTTAAAGAATGCCCTAAAAACACTCGTCGTTTTATATTTATCATTGTTTTGACAAATATGTATTAATCATTTGACAATCTAATCAATTGAATTAATTAAACTATAATACCAAGTTCTTATCTATTCATATCAAAATCCATTTTTTAAATAAAAAAATAATACAAGAACCAATGTATTTTCCCAGAAAAAGAAAAAAAAAAATCAAAACGAGAAAATCACACGAAATCATCAATTTCTTGATTCTATCTGTGAAAAAGGTAACAACTTTGAATTCTTCCCTCTTCACAAATCAAATCTATCTGTGAAAAAGTATTGAAAATTACTTTTTTCAATACTAATCACTCTTAATTTCTTCACAAACTTTAATTCAAGTTACTATTTTTTTTTTTTGTTATTATGATTTGAATTTTGGAATTTGTTAATGTTTTGCGATTTCAAGCTAGCCCATTTGCTAAAGATGAAATTTTTATGTCGGTTTTGTAGGTGGGTCACTTGGGTTTTGCTTTGTTATATGCATGTTTGGGAGTGATTTTCATTTTATTTTTTTATATTTATATTTGATTTATTTATAGTTTATTTGCTTTAATTTTGAATCATTTTGAGCATGTTATGTGTTTGTGTTTGAGTCTGAGATAGTTAAACTGTTAAAGCACTGCTTTTTTGTGAGAACTTTTGTGTTTATGCACTTAACACGGATACCAGATACAGACACCGATAATAATTTAGGAAAATGTAATTTTATGTAAGCATACATGTCGGTATTGTGTCGGTGTTGAAATGAACACAGATACATATTGGACACTCAAACGCTCCGTCAATTTGAAGTGTTGGTGCTATATAGTTTGTTACCCTTGTGTATGTTTGCTTTTGTGGATTAATGGCAGCTGTCGATTGTGAATTGTAAATTTTATAGAACTTGTGAAAGGTTTCAGAAATTGTAAGAAATATTTGAGATTTAAATAGTTAAAAGAACTAATTTTTTTTTAGCACTCTGACACCGACATGTAGACACTGGTAATAATTTGAGAAAATAGAAGTGATAGTATGTAACCACACACGTCAGTGTCGTGTCGGTGTTGGACAGTCTGGCATACCTTCGATCTGAAGTGTTGGTGCTACAGGGTTTGTTGCCCTTATGCATGTTTGCAATTTTGTAGATTAATGGCACACTTTCTCTTGTAAATCCTGAATTTTGTAGAACGCTTGAAGGGCTTCAGAAATTGTTAGAAAGGTTTGTGGCTTATAAGTCTGATCACTATGCTCCAATTGTAATGCAGTGTGGTCAAATAGTGGTTATAGCTATTAGTGTTATAGTGTAGTAGAGTAGAGTGATCCTACTTATAATTCACAAACATTTGTAACAATTTATGAAACCTTTGAAGAGCTAGTGTTCTGTGATGCGCGATTTAGTTCAAAATGTTGTTAAATAGTGAATATAACAGTGACATAGCCTTTTAGCCTAGCAGAATTTGAACATTCCGCTATTTTCGCGATTTGTGATAGACAACACTGTTGGAGGAGTTGAGATAATTAATCTATGATTCGGAGTTTGACGATGATCTAGTTTTGAGGATTCGTATTGGTGTTGTTCATTATTCATTTTGTTTACTACCTTACCTTTATGTTTCAGTAAATGCAAGAACTTTGAGAAAAATTGGATATTAGGTGTCTTGTTTTCCATCTTGACAAGATAGTAGTAGGTTTAGTAGAGATGGCTACAGCTGGAAAAACCAGAGCTATGTTTGAAGGTCTAGTAAAAGATGGCTCGCTTAAATGGTTGCTTGGCAAGAAGAGTTATTTTGCTGAAGAATTTGAGGAGATGGAAAATTCACCTTCTGCTGGGAAGAACTTTGTACGCGAACTATCTCCAGTTGCAAACCTAGTTGTTCGTAGATGCGCAAAGTAAGTGCATTTTTGGCATCTTAACTCGTTATTGCTTCATTCACCTTCTCTTGTTTGATTTAGTTTGAATATTAGGTAGCCGAGGACCCTTAACGTTTCTTTTCGTTCGATACATTGTTGGATGATTTTTTGATTGGAAATTAAACTGTAATTAAAAACGAATAATGCAGAATCCTTAAGACCTCTTCAAGTGATCTTCAGGAGGGCTTCAATCTAGAGGCATCTGATTCCCTAAAGAATCCATCACGATATGCAAGGAACTTATTGGAGTATTGTTGTTTCAAAGCACTTTCATTGAAAGCGCAAATATCCGGTCATCTACTTGATAAAACGTTCCGGCGCTTGACATATGACATGATGTTAGCTTGGGAGGTCCCAGCTGCCACTAGCCAACCTCTTACTAATGTATGTCTTTCAGAGTACGAGTGATATATTTCTTCAGTCTTTCCTTACCTCATGCCTTTTTTGTTACTGAGATTAGTGGTCATTATACACTAAACTATAACATATGCTACAAATAGTTAATAACTTGCAAAATTCTTTGAAGAACAATATATTTCTGTTCATGTTAATTCTTTCTGCATGTATCTATTGGTGAATTTATACTCAACATTTCTTCTTTGGTATTCCATTAAGCAAAACTGCACTCGGGGGTAGTTAAAGTTTCAAACATGTCCTTTATTTATTTTTAAGTAAAAAATGTCCTTTATCTTTCTAAACAACAACAACACTAGACCTTCAGTGATTTTCTATCCAAAATCGTGAAAGTCTCAGGGCCTCTCCTTCATTAATAGGCCTGCAAATTGTTGTGAAGGAGAGGCTCAGATTGTTGCAAGGTGATGGTGAGCGTATTAATGAAAGAGAGGCTTTGAGTTTTTCATGCTTTCAACAAAAAATCACTAAATGTCTAATGTTGTTGACGTTTAAAAAGTTAAAGGACTTTTTTTATTAATCTAAAAATAAAAATAAAGGACCTCTTTAAAACTTTAAATTAAGTTAAAGGACCTCTGATGCAGTTTTGCCTTTGCATATTTATTGCCATATCAAATAGATTTAACATGTTAAGAGCCTGTCCTTATGATCATCTATATTTTTATATTATATATGCATTCTTTAGGTTTTTTTGTTGTTTCTTTACTAATACTAATGAACCTTGATGTTTAGAAGGTTGATGAAGAAGTATCTGTTGGATTAGAAGCTTTCTGTCGAATAGCTCCTGCAGTTCCCATCATTGCCAACGTCATTATTTGTGAAAATCTTTTTGAGGTGCTGAGTTCGTCAACTGGAGGCCGCCTTCAGTTCCCCATCTATGACAAGTACCTCGGTGGGATAGAAAAGTAATAACCTCTACCTTTAAACATGTTACTACTTTCCCCTTTGTCTGGAATTCAGTAATAGGCTATATATAGTTGTGATCAAACATTTACATAATACGTTACCCTCTAATTTGGGTGCACTGGCTACATGTACTTAACCAAGAAGAGTAGGCGACTTTTATACTTTATAATTGATAATTTCAAAGGTGCCAGTGCAACATTTCAAATATCTGCTTCAGTTTCTGATTAAGAGAGTTTCTTATTTTGTTATATTCTTTATCATTGTGATTAGAGGTAGGCTCAATTTTATTTTATTTTTATCTTTCCAGGGCAATAAAAAAAATGAAGAGCAATTCAGATTCGTCTCTGCTTTCTGCTATAAGACCGACCAGAGGTGAGAAGATTCTTGAGATTGATGGAACAGTCACCACACAGCCAGTCCTTGAGCATGTAGGAATATCCACATGGCCTGGTAAGTGCTTTAAAGTATACATTTTTTATACCATCTTTCTCAAATATATATATTCGTTGACACTGCCACGTAAACACCGGTAATAATTTGAGAAAATTAATGTAATCACGTGTCACTGCTGTGTCGGACACCAGACACGTATTCAATCTAAAGTGTTTGTGTATTGCTACATAGTATATACTTGCTGATGCAGCAAAAGCATGCATTGCTTATTCTTGACGACTTTAATGACTCTGTAACATGCATGCAGGAAGGTTAATCTTAACAGATCATGCACTTTATTTCGAAGAACTTCGCGTTGTATCATATGACAAACCAAAAAGATATGATTTAGCAGATGATCTAAACCAAGTTGTTAAACCTGAATTGACTGGACCATGGGGTACTCGACTTTTTGACAAAGCAGTATTCTATAGTTCAACATCCTTGTAAGTAATTGCAGTTACTTTTTATAGATAACTGCTCAAGTTTATCATGCTATTAACTTTCATGTTGCATTTCTCTTGTAGATCAGAACCAGCTGTACTAGAATTTCCAGAGCTTAAAGGACACGCTCGTCGTGATTATTGGCTAGCCATCATCAGAGAGATTCTTTGTGTTCACAAATTCATAAGCAAGTTTGGAATTAAAGGGGTGGCACGGGACGAAGCACTTTGGAAGGCTGTTTTAGGAATTTTGCGTTTGCAGGCCATCCAAGATATTAGTTCTCTGGGCCCTGTACTAAATGATTCTCTTCTCATGTTTAATTTATGTGATCAGCTTCCAGGTGGAGACTTGATATTAGAAACCCTTGTAAATATGTCAAACTCGAGAGAGTCAGATCACGGGCATGATTCCAAGCCTCAAAGTGGAATGTATTCTATCTCGGTCTTGGACACGGTTTCTAACTTAGGATTCGTATTTGGAACAAGTTCAAACAGCTTAGTTGAGAGCAGAATTGCTGTTGGTGAAATAACTGTTGGAGAAACGACTTTGTTGGAAAGAGTGGTTAAAGAATCTAAGAACAATTATAAAAAAGTTGTATCTGCACAGGCAACAGTTGACGGTGTTAAAGTTGATGGTATCGACACTAATTTGGCTGTCATGAAGGTATTAAATCATCATCCATTTTTACCTTTTAGCCAAGCTCTTACGATTTTGCTTTTTACAATAGTGTTATTGGATATGAAGCACAAACATAGACACACACATCAGATATCAGATTGACACGAGCACGTAGACACCAGTAATAATTTAAGAATTGAATGAAAGTAATTGAATGTAAACATGGGTCATAGTCTAAACACATAGTCACAGTCAATCTAGGAACAATGAGAACTTGAGAATGAAGTAAAAAAAAACATGTTGAAGTTTCTGGATTTTTTATGACAGGAGGGAAAAAAATTAATAATGATTTTGAATTATGATTATGGTTTGATATGATTAATAATTTGATGATTGATGCAAATGAGACCGAGTACGAAGCCTTATTTATACCAACTCAAGACTACAACTTCTAATTAAAAATAGGGAAACAAATCACGATGATAACTAATCTTAGGAGATAGTTTTAGATACTCTAACATTAAAACTCTTAGGTTTTGAATTCAGTCTAATTCATTCTTACCAGACCAACTTTTAAAGGGACGGATGCCCTTCTTTATAAACTCTTTTTAGGCCTTATCCATTTTTAATGTGACAACAATTGAGTTTTCCTCAATCCTCCCTGCTCGATGAATAAGCTCTGATATGATCTTAGGTTTTGATTTATGCCTAACGCATGATGGAATTAAAAGAATAAACAAAAGTGTGAAGGAAAAGGAAGAACAGAACACAGGGAAAAAAATAAAAAAATAACATACTTTCAATGTTCAAGCTGTAAATTGTAAACAGACACTGCCGTATCTGCTGTGTGAACAAAGAAGAGAGACCTGCAAGCTCTGGCCATCTGGAAAACATCGGGGTTAGCTGAAATAGACACGGGCGGGTCATGCATCAATGGCTCTCAAACAACCAAGATGGGTTAACTTTTTTGCAAGAACGATTGAGAAAAGTTTCAAACCTTATATAGTTTCTTAAGCAATACACACATAAGAAATCATGACACTATCCAAAAATATATATTCAAAAACTCAGAAGTTGCGTATAAATGTGGGGGTTGAGACTTGAGATCCCACGTCAACTAGAGATACGGCAAACACCTCTTGAGCCAGCTTTTAAGGTTGAGTTAAGCCTAAAGTCCAAATTCTAAAATGGTATCAGTGCATATTATAGGTTGAGTTATAAATGAGCACCTATGACAGTCATCCACCACAACATGACTGTCTTTTACCACCAATATTGTACATGATTCATTTCACTGTTTCTACTTATTCCAAAATCAGAATAGAAAACTCTGCCTGATTCTATGAGTTATCCTATTTTGTCTTTAATGCGTGCATTTTCCTCTATTTTTCAGGAACTACTTTATCCTCTAGATGAACTTAGGAAGTGTCTTCAATCTTTGCTAAATTGGGATGATCCATTGAAGTCTTCTGGGTTTTGTTTGTTTTTCGGCTACATCATCTGGAGGTAAAACTTTCATACATCGATCAATATTATATTGACCTGTTATTTGAAATTGCTATAGAAATGAGAAAAATAATTTAAGGGGAAAAATTATGGATGGTATGTAATGCTGAAAGAAAAACAAATTATTCTGATTTCTCAGTTTTAACATGCCAATTATGGTCTTGTTTGGTTAAACAACTTAATTAAGTGATTATATTATAAGCGCTTATGATATAAGTGCTTATTTATAAGCTATTTCTATAACAAAAGATAAAAGTCATTGTTTTCATAAATGGTATAAGCTATTTCATAAGTTCTCCTAGAGGGCTGACAAAAATTGGCTGAAAACGGCTTATGGACTTGTCATAAGCTATTTTCGTAAGCTCTCGCGAACAGTCTCACAATTACTTATGCAAGTAGATAAGGTCAAATAAGCCGATAGAAACAGGCTTATGATGATATATTTGCCTTCTTTTGATAACTTAGATAATCTTATTATAAATTGCAGGGGTTGGGTTGGCTATGCAGCGGCACTAGTGCTTGTGTTCATTTCAGCTTTTATGATAATTACCAGATGTTTTAATCAAGGTAGGTCTGTAGCTGAAGTTAAAGTAATAGCCCCTCCCCCAATGAATACAATGGAACAGCTTTTAGCTGTTCAGAATGCTGTCTCTCAAGCTGAACAGTTCATACAAGATGGTAACATATTTCTTCTCAAGTTCCGCGGCTTGTTACTGTCCATTTTTCCTCAGGTATTTTCTCATTCCCTTTTGCTGATTCTTACAAATCATAGATGCATTTCTTGGAAGAGAAAAAGCTTAAATATGCTTTTAGCTCTTGCCGTATGTTTCATTTTGGTTTTAGTCCCTATAAAAAAAAGTTGGGAAATGCTAACTTGTGCTCTTAAGGCACAAGTTCATGACTCAAATATAGAAATAATTTATTGGAATGTGTGCATTAAATTTGATCTTTAATGTTTTAATGAATTGAATGCACAAAATTTAAGGGAATATTTCGATTTTTGGATTTCTTAACATGTGCCCTAAGGGCACAAGTTAACACTACCCAAAAACGTTTTACAGTCCTTGAAAAATATAAATTTTGCTTTTGGTTCTTGTTATTTTGTTTTAGTTCCTGTAAATGTAATATCTAGTTCATGTTCGATTAGTCTTTGTAATACGTAGATAATATTGCTTTTGGTTGTTAAAATATGGCATTAATTAAATTTACTTTATAGGAACTAATTCAACACGGTTCAAATATTACAGGGACTAAACCAAAGTAACTAAGGACACTAGCAAATTTTTAAATTAGTCTCTTTTTGCCGATTTGTACTTTTATTTTCTATGTTTGGATGCATTTCATAACAAATCAATTGAGAAGTTTATTCAAACATTGATTGGAAATTTCTGTCACACATTGTAATACTTTTGGTTCCTTTATATGGTAATCAGGCCACAGAGAAGATGGCATTTGGTCTTCTATCAGCAGGATTGGTTTTGGCTTTCTTACCTACTAAATACATAGTTCTTCTAGTGTTCTTGAACACATTTACAATGTTTTCACCTCCAAGGAAAGCTAGCACAGAGAGATGGGAGAGGAGATTTAGAGAATGGTGGTTCAGCATACCAGCTGCTCCTGTTAAACTTGAAAGAGATAAAGAGGACAAGAAGAAAAAGTGATGATGGCGAAATCTTTGGTTAAGCTATGTACATGTTTGTACTTTGTATTGTATACTTTACTTTTATCCTCTTCGCTTATGGAAATAGATTCCCTGTTGTATCAGTGCCACAGTTACAAATCTCGACCGTTCGATCATAAGTCAGTGGCCGAGATATTTTGAAAGTAATGTACCGACTGTAGAACCGTCCAAATCTCAAATTACAGCAGGGATTCTGAGTCGCTTCCCATATATAGGAATGTTTGAAATGTAAAACTCAAAAGTGGAAGCAAGGTAATTTGAAAATGAAATGAAATCTCATCTCCCAAGAAGTTCCTAGAATTTTATTTGATCAAAGTACTAGATTAGAAGTTCTAAAAGGCAGTTGATGAAATGGACAAGTATCATGCATGTTGCAAGTGTTTTGGTCCCAAAATTTCGTTCAAGATTTTCTGCTGTGATCCAGCTACACTTAAGTTCAGAACTCTCTTCTCAAATGTAAATGTCTTCGTCAAGGGAAAGAAAAGATACATTCCACTCATAAAAGTATAACTCTACTTATTATTTGTGACCTCATGGGCTTTTTTTCTTAAAAAAAAATCGTGACCTCAAAAAAAGATAAATTAATTGATCAATAAAATGAAATTTTGATTTTTGTTATGTATGACTTTTTTCGTATATTAAAACAACTTAAAACGTAGTCCTGTGAGCATAGCTCAGTTGGCAGTGATATGCATTATTATATGCGAGGGCTGGGGTTCAAAACCTGAACACCTCATTTATTCACCTTGAAAAAAGTGAATTCTAGCCACTAGACAAAAAACTCAAAACGTATTATAATTTATTTAATAATATTTTATTAAGAATTATTTTTAAATACTCATAATATGTATGATTTTAGCTACTTCATCCGTCTTACAATTATTGTCTCTTTTAACACTTTTTTTTTTCCTCAAAATGATTGTCACTTTACGATATCAATATAACATTTATTATTTTTTACTATTATACCCTAATTTATTGAATTTCATCAAACTTAACTACTCCACTAACTACAATTAATAAGTGTGTTTTAGTAAATGTTATTAATTTTACCATTAAAATTAACATAATTAATCATTTCCTTAATAATTGTGCACAAACCTTAAATAACTAATATTGTGAGACGGAGGGAATATACTTTTCCTTTCACAACAACTAAGAAAGCAAATTAATTGATATTGCTCTGGAAACATGGACATGAATGCATATAGATCACATGTGTACACATTTTTATAAGATAGAGAAGAAATTAATGCTATAAGCATCAATATTTGGTTTTGTAGAGTGTCAATATTTTTTTTGATCAATTTACAATTTTATTCTATACTAGATTAGTTTTATTTTTGTTGACAGATTCATAAATAGTAAACAAAATGGTAATATTGAAAAGATACATTAGACCTTTACCTTTACCTTCCATAAATATCCGTCACACAACAGCTTTTCCATTTAATTGATCTTGTTTATGGATTTTAGTTTTACTTTATGCTTAAGTGTTTCAAATTAAAGCTGGCATACCTAGTTTTGAAATTGAGAAATAATATTTGTACATCCAGCAATTGCTACTATTAACGATAATGTAATATAAATATATCTTCTTAGTCTGCACTTTGGTGATGTGTTCATGGAATTATTTCTATAGTGGAAGATTTAATTTCAATTGATGGCTTTTTTAATTTGAGAACTCTTGAAAGGTTTCAGAAATTGTTAAAAATGTTTGTAATTTATAAGTCTTATCCCTCTGCTGCAATGGTAATGTTGTGTTGTCAAAGAGTGACAGTAACTATTAGTGTTATACCGTAGCGGAATTTTAACAAACAACTATTGTTCTGTTATACACTTTTTTCTAATCTGCAAAATTTTATTAACGCCAACCCTGTAAGACGCAAGGAATAGACGGAAAAAAAAAAACAACAAAAGGTGTCGCACATAGACGTTACACCCAAACCCGATACAATAGCAAAAGCTAAATACCCCAACAGTTGTAATAATAGTAAGCTATGTGTCTGTAATCAGCAGGCTCCCAATAAACAGTTAAGTTGAAGAATTTTTTATTCTGGCGTGGTTTTGTCAACTTATGAATTTATGGTTGCATATCAAAAATTGAGATGAATTTTGCAATTTGAAAAGGAAGGTTTATGCTGTTATGCCATGGAGCCTTTTATTCTTTGTTTGAATAATTGTTTTGAAGTTAAGAAGTTGTCTCAATGTTTCATTGTTTTTTTGAAGTTGGGGGAACTGTGACTTTTTAGCCAATGGCAATTTTGTTTGACACAACCAAATATCTAAATGACACATGAAATCTTGCTTTTACAATTGTTGATCTCAATAGAAAAGAGGCTTAAGTTCATCTGTCTTCCTTTTTACTTCTTTTTAGTATTAGAAGTTCTCACCATTTTTTTGCAGGTTTAAAATGACATGTCTATTTCCTCATACTGCAAACAAAAATAAAATTCCAATTATGAATTTCATAAGTCTAGTACCACACATACTTTATAGCATTAAGATTTATTGATTCCTTTGTTTTGAAGCTACTTATTGAGTACTTTACTTTTCTCCTCATCACATATGGAAATAGATTCCCTGTTGTATCTGTGCCACACAGTTACAAATCTCGACCGTTTGATCATAAGTCAGTGGCCAAGATAATTTGAAATTTAATGTATCGACTGTGTAGAACCGTCCAATCTCAAATTAATTGCTGAGATTGATTACCGGGTGTGACTACGTGATGTTTTTACAGCAGGGATTCTTAGTCCCTTCCCACATATAGGAATGTTTGAAATGTAAAACTCAATAGTGTAAGCAAAGTAATTTGAAAATGAAATGAAATCTCATCTCCCAAGAAGTTCCTAGAATTTTATTTGAGCAGTATTCAATAAAAAGTTCTAAATTGCAGTTGGTGAAATAGAAAAGTATCATGTATGTTACAATTGTGTTTTGGTCCCAAAATTGAGCTCAAGATTTTCTATAATTATGAACAAGCTCCACTTAAGCTCATAACTCATCTCAAATGTAAATGCAATTCATCAAGAAAATTAAAAGGAAACAAAAGCTGCCATCCACTCTTCAAAGTATAACTCTACTTCTTATCATTTGTGCAAATAAGATTTGTTTGGAAAATGAAAATCTTAAAAAACAAAGTTTAGAGATAAATTAGGGATATTTCCTAACAACTCTTGATTTATCATTTCTGGTTTGAAACTTTGAATTCAAAGGAGAAAATAGTTGTGGAATTTCTAATTTATAACTATTCCTTGCACAAACTATCAATTTGCTTTCAATAAATTTATCTTATTATTATCCACAATTTCAGCAATTAAGTTAACCATCATCATGAACTGATTATGTGCATTTTCACTGTCTATTATGTTCACAATACGATGACGAATAAAATTATGCAGAAAACCTTAGGGCAAGTTGTGAGTGCTGTATTCCAAAGTATTGAAAACAGGTGCAGTGATATGTTAGATCAATGTAACATCTAATTATATAGTTTAGTGCACCATGTTCAACCTAAAAAACATGTGAAAGTTCTGAGAAGGTAATAAAGAAATAATAGCCATAACATAGAAAGGCAAAACTTTCTTAAATTATTCTGAATCATAAATCTATGAAACTCACTATTAAAAACAACTGGAATAAATCCTCTGAGAGGTACAAATTTTTGTCTACAAGAAAAAAGTATTATTGATTCTTCAAAGAAGAAAATGAAGTTCTATCCTGGAAAACTAGAACTTTTATTACTCAAAACATTCAAACCAGAGAAAAACTTCAACAACTATAATCAATAGTCACCAAACTCTTTCATCCCTCCCAAGGTCCTCATGTTATGTGAGAAAAATGAATCTGAGTAGTTCAACAAGGGCTGACTTGAGCACATGAACTCGGCTGAGCTCGAAGCCAAGAAGTTTGTCATGTAAGGGTTCAACGGAGGCTCCAACATCGGTGTATCCGATGCAATGAAACATGAGTTAACCTGATTTTCACCGATGTTGTTACCATAATTATTCTCATCGGTAATCACCGATGATGATGTGTCGTTGTCCTCATTTCTAAGCATAACAACATTTTTTCGCTCATTCTCTTTGTCTCCGATCAACATCCCATAGGTGCTGGTCACAGGCTCCTTCTTCGGGGTTTGGTATTGAGACGACGGGGCAGGGGCAGTATTGCTCCTGCCGTCCTCCTCCGAGCGAGAGAGCCCGGTAAGCTTTTGCACCAATGCCATGAAATCTTTAGGTTGAGTATGAATAACACGTGGAGAATGTGTGTAGATTATCACCGGGCTACGATGTTGTTGTGGTGGTTTATTTGTTGCCACCATGGTATTGATCATCGAAGACGATGTTGATGATGAGGACGACGATGAAGACGACAGTGGTGATGATGATGATTTTTTGATGAAATGAGAATCTTTATTGATTTTCAAATGTGGTGGTAACAATCCATTAACGTTGGTGTTAGATTTTGTGGTGGTTGAGATGATTTCTTTCTTTGGATGAAATTGTGAAGGACTCATGGTTTTGATTTTTCAAGAAAATGTTAACAATCACACAAACAATATACATAAATGAAATTTAGGTTTATGGTTATGAAGAATTATATACGTACATTTGCTTTAAATGGATATACACAAACCTAAAAAATTATAAAAAAAATGTTACAAAAATGAAGAAAAACAAAATAAAGAGAAAAAAATGGTTAGATTGTTATGATTTTGTGGAGGTGGTTAATTAAGGTAAATATTTATTAGGATAAATTTGTTATATTTGTTAGATATACATAGGGTTTGTGAATTTTGCATGATTACAAAAACAAAATTGTTATAAGCTAGGGCTTGATAGCCAATGGGAATGTAACATATGGACGATGTGAAAATAGGAAAGGGTATTATGGAGATTTCATTAAGTGAGATTAGTGTGCTGGAGGAGAGAACAGTGATGACGTGTACAATGAAGAGATTAAGGTGGAATCAGTTGAGGGGTGGGTCCCACGTATAGATTTTGAGGAGTGTTTTTTGTATGTTTTGTTGTGGAAGTGCGTAATTTAAGGTTGCTCTTCCAGAAACAAACAAAAATAACAAAATGGCTATAATTTCGACTTTTATAATCTATGGATTTTTTGAAGAAATGAAAATGGAATTATATAACACACCAATCCCAAACACAAGGTGTGTTTAGGCTACCGCCAAAAGTTACAAGAGTTCGGTTATAACAATAAATAGAGATTACACAAGTTAACCAATGCCCAAATAATTAAAAGAGTTTGACTGCCACCTCTGCGTACCATAAATAAACATAGTTTTTTTAACTTTCAGTCGCCCTAAAGATAACAATTTAACCTTGTCTAACAGTTGAGGGACTGAAGATAACAATTTATAATCTATGGATTAAATAAGATTTTGTTCTTTATTAATATAATCTATTTTTTTTTTAGTCTTTGTTGTGGAAGTGCAAGTGCCATGATTCTATAAGATTTCTCTAGTTTTATTCTTTGTTAAAATTTGTTTAATTATGCCTAAGTTTGTTTTTTATGATAATTATGCACGAGCTTTTAAATGATTGAATGATTTTTTGGGATATGATTAGAGCATTTCCTCCATTTCTTAAAAAAAAAAAGTTCATCCATGAAAAATAAGTTCAAAATTTGACTTTTACGTTTTAATTTTCATTACTTTTATCTTAAAATTTTGACGTTTAAAAATTTCATAATTAATTCATTACAAGTTATAAAAATTTGAAATTTATATAAAATAATTTTTTATAATGTTATTAACATGTTTATAAATAATCATTCAAAAGTTTAAGTATAGCTAAACAATTTTTAATTTAACAGAGACTAAAATTATGTGTTGAAATTTTTTATAAAGAAGCAAACCATGTAACTTTTTTTTATGAAGACTAAAAATAAAATTCGTTATATTTATAGGAATCAAACACTTATTCAACCCCATTTTAAACTTACTTGTAAAGTTACTTCAAAAGAAAAATTGGTGAAGATAAACTTACTTAAATTTAAACTTATCATCCTCTAAAATAAAATTAAACTTATCATAGTAATTATACAAAATCGCATCACACACGTCCCTTCAATCAAAGAAATTGTGGGACACGTGTCAAAACTCTTAAAAAAGGACATTTCAAACCGACAACATTCAATGGTACATCCACCCCAACTTCAAACTCTTCAACTGCTACCCAGGCACTCCCTAGCCAACATCCTCGTCCTGCAAGATCAACAGAAAGTGTCCTTGCAGCAACGAGACCGGTCATTGATTGTCAAACCCCTTACAAGCTCCTTACATCTTAAAGACGATAATGGTTTGGGGGGAAACTGTTATGAAACGAACCTCGGGATTCAATGATCTAATAAGTGATCTATCAAACGCCCCAAAGCGTCCATCTATTTTTGATTAGTAGGCGGGCAGAACGTTTCTTGAAGTCCCTTGAAAGACACAATTCGAGCTCATAATAGCAAAACGGGGTCACTTGATGTTCCCATCTATCATCTAATCACCAACGGTCATTATTGGCCTCTGATGTCTATATAAGCGTTGTATATCTGCCACCCCAGGTACACAATCACTTTATAGAGACTCATAAACTCAAAGTTAAACTTTGAATACTTTTCTCTTCTGAGCAAACATTGACTTGAACATCAGAGTGTGTGTTTGTTTTGCTGTTACTATCATCCCTCATTGTAACCATCACCAAAAATCTCACCGTCCACCGCATCCATTGCTGGAAAACTCATTGGAGAATCTCCATCATATATGATCCCCTTTGTACGGGTATCATAATTGACTAATCCTTAAACTCTATTCTCAGACAGATCAAATACCTAGTTTTGAAATTTAACTTGTATATTAATAAGACTACCTTTTTTTTTATTTTAAATTTATACATGTTTCCATAATATTTAATCAAATATTAATACATATATCTAGTTTCAAATTTTGTAATTATAACATACTTCTCTTTTAAAAAGATCACTAAATTAACCTGTTGACTAAATTAAGTCATTTGATATTAAGCACTGAATTATGCATGAGTACCAAGTTTCAAAATTCAAAATGATCACCTATGAAGCTCACATATTTGATATGATGTGAATGCGACACGACACTAAATGACGATACGGGAAAATTTTTAAATTCAAGATACGATATGGTTGGGATACTTTAATAATAAAAAATATTAAAAAATTAAATTTAAAATTACATATCTAAATGCACAATATATAAATATAAGTATTTTTTTGAACAAGTCAAAATCAGATATATTACGAACAACAGAGTATCCTTAATAGCACAAGGTGTGCCAATAAAGACTTCAAAAGTATACAAGCGATCAAGTCACAAAGAAAACAAAAATACAACAAATTAGCTGATGCCCAGACAAATAAACGGGCTCGACCACCATATATTAAAATTTAGACAAATATTAGTATCAGTAGTCTTCCTCCACCAAAAGGAATGTAGCTTCACTTTATCTAGCAACTGATGGATAGGACTTTGGATGTTCTAAAATATATATTCAGTTGTTCCTTTCATTCCACAAAACCCAAACACAACAAAGTCAAACAAACTGCAAACAGGAACGACGAGCTCCTGAAGAGGAGACAAATCGACCGTAGAAATGCAAAGCCAAGACCGTGAAAGGCCCCATAGAGAAGCGAAGCAAGGACAATACAAAAACAGATGTTGAGCAGTCTCTATCCCTCCACACTAGTCACACGTAACTGATTATTGATAGACGTTTGACAAGTGTACCAAATACTATCGAGGTAGTAAAAATATCGTTCCCACAAGGACTGGTTTTAATCTCAAGAATTCAATTACGTTACTAAAAAGGATGTATAAAGTTTCTTTTAAATTGCCACTAGGCGGTTGGTTTGGTTTGATTGATGAAATCAAGTAACTCAAAATAGATTGATTAAGAAAATATAGAGAGAGATGAGATCAGGTCTGTCGAATCCTCTAGTGTTTTCCTAATTAGTATACTGCACCTATTTCTTACGAATGATTCTCTAGTTCCACGATGGTTAACAAAATAGTCCTAATCAATCCCTTGAGTTAGGACCCTCTTCGCAAACTACAACCCCTAATTCCTTAGGTGATCTAATAATCTTTGAAGGTTTAAAGTACGTTAACCTAATATCACTAATAAACGATTATCCATTCCTAGACTAACTATGTTTATTAGAACAATTCAATTGGGTCTAAGTAGAAAGCTAGGTTTAGTAGTCGTTTGTTCTTACTAAATCAGGTTATATTTGATCAGGATATAAAAAGTATTAAGAACAATTGAATTGAATAAAAACTAGATTGTCATTCATAATAAATAGAGTTTCACAGCAACATGGATCAATTAGGTTTACACAGATTCATCTCGGACCTAATCTCTGAGAGATTCAGCTACTCATAATCGAGTTTACAAATAGCATAATCAAAAAAATAATTAAAACATACATGAACTGAGTAAAGGATGATGAAATCGCCCTTCGAGCAGTTGATGACAGTCTGTCACATCACATTTTTAGAGTCTTTTTAATTAAGTTTTAATTCTATTTTTATTAGTTTAGTACTTAATTTAGAGTCATTTTAAATAAACTATCATTTTCTTATTTATTGAGTCAAGTAGTGTATTAGTGTCTATTATTATATGGCCAATGGCTAAATGAGATAACAAAGGTGTGTGGCATACTTGACAACATAATGTCTTAGTTATTATTATAAGAGCACACGTGCAACATGCTTAGGAATTAGAAGAAAATTAAACAAATGGGCCTTAACCCATTGGTGACCCGAGAGAAAAGAAGAAAGAAGGAAC
>Ga0315915_1002885_pt1 | contig 21885 bp, 9 predicted proteins | sample MpolbnodulesMG_FD_207738 | JGI IMG/M metagenome (GOLD analysis project Ga0315915, IMG submission 207738) | Medicago polymorpha root nodule microbial communities from Los Angeles, California, United States - branched nodules | ecosystem: Host-associated > Plants > Roots > Nodule | place: USA... | reverse complement strand
TGTATTACTCTAAGTGCAATGCTATAGTAACTATGGTGTGTAACGAGATAACTTGCTGAGCATGCTAGTGAATGAATATAGACTTTAACAGGAGGATAATTGGCTACTGTTTCAACAAGGTCATAGAATTTGGACCCCTAAACCTCCAAAGTATGATGTTAATTTAGTGGTGGAACTCATTAACATTGATCAAGGAGGATGGAATCTACATTTGATTAACAATATTTTCCTTCCATGTGAAGTGCGCCAAATTGTTCAAATTCCCTTACCTTTTAATGGTCAAAAGCACAGTTTTCACGTGGAGGGTCAACAAAGACGGTGAATTCTCCTTGAAGTCTGCCTACAGATTCCTCAAGCAAAGAAATGCAGCTTTGAGTTCAAATCAATCTGTCAGCCCACAAGAAAGTAATATTTGGTCTAAGCTTTGGAAGATAAAACCCGTTCTGAGACATATGAACCTTATGAGGTACATACCGTATAATTAGCTCCCAGTTCTCAGTTCACTGTTTGAGAGAGGTGTTAATTGCTCTCCATTATGCTGTTTGTGTGATCAACATAATGAAACCATGGATCATCTTTTCAAAGACTGTGAATGGGAGAAATTGGTGTAGCTTGCCTTGCCTCTTGGTGTTAACTTTGCTGAAAACAAAGCTGAATTTGGCTCTTTCAGGAATTGAATCGAGCAGGTAATTATGAATGAATAAATTGAGGTGATTCAACGTAATTTTGCCATTTGCTATGAGGTTTGGAGGGTGAGAAATCAAAGATGTTTTGAAGAAAATGACGCTCCTGATGCCATGATCTGCTGTCACAATGCAATTAGATCAGTTTGGAGTTTTAATAACGCGGCTGATATGCTACATAAGATCAGTTTCGCACCAATACCTGTGCCAAATTCCAATGTCCACTGGTCTGCACCAGTCAGTGGCTCTTTTAAACTCAATGTTGACGCCGCAGACCCTGTTGACGAAAGCAGATGAGGACTAGCTGCAGTGGTTCAAGATGCGGAGGGAGTTGTACTTGCTGTGGCTTGTTGGAATAGGCCACTGCTCCGAGAATCTGACATAGCTGAATGCGTGGCAATGCTCAAGGGTTGGGAATTTGTTAATGATATTCTCTTTCTCAATATTTCAGCAGAAACAGATTCATCAAATGTTTTCAAAGTCCTCCTCAAGACTCAACCTCAGCGCACTTACCTGGCTACAATTGCTGAAGATTTTTATTATTTATATTTTGTCTATGTCTGTCAAGCTGCGCATTATTTAGCTAAATGGGATGACATGGGCTAACGCAGCAGCCACATGCTTATGGCCCGGACATGACACATAGGCGTAGCTAGTTCTTAACTGGACGCATAATCATTTAATTTGATAGTGACTAAAACAGAATTTGAAAACAAAAAACATAAATAACTCAAAGCTTAATTATGTTATAAGCAAGCAACAAGGTGCGGGAAGAATTTACCTTCCATTTCTTTCTTTAAAAATCCTCAAAGCAGAGGCCTAAAGTTTCCCTTCTTCCAACTCATTCAAACATAGCATAAACAAATCATATTTGAGAATCTTGAAGAAAAAGCATCCACTTGATTGAAGTTTAAATATAACTTTAGGTTTGAATGATTACAGAATGCAGCTTAAAGAAATTTCTATTTCATTCATATATCAAGTTATTGTAGGCAATGTTTCCATATCACTTCAGAAACTTAAAGCTGGCACGAGAAATCAGTATAAGATAAACAGCTCTAATCCATTTGGAACTAACTAAATGAGTATGCTACTTTAAAGGAAATGATGAAAACAACATTGCTAATTACTTACTTACAGAAACCACAATCAATTGCAATAGCAGATCTTGATTGTTGACTGATGGATCCTCATCAACTAAAATGAAAATCAAGAATTCGTCAGCATTAACTTCCTTAACAATAGTTTGAAATGGAAACAGTGAAATGTTGTTTTCATTCTAAAATAGGCATTGGAATTTGATTGAATTGCAATGCCTATTTTAGAAATGAAAAGAGCAGTGTTTTGTTTCCATTCGAAATAAGCTACTGTAGAGAGAAGGCAACGCAGTCATGATTTTGATTTCAGATCACGAGGAGAAGCACTGTGTCTGTGGCGTTTTTAAGATTCATCTTTCTGTACTGTATCTGTTATTAATTATATTTTATTTTCAGATAAAGATAACGTGTAGTAGTAGTAGTATACAGCGTCAACGTCAATGGAAATGGCAATTATGCATTATTTCATGTACTTGGATTCTCTTCTTCTAATCACTTATTATGCACAACAAGACAAAATGTATCAAAATCTGCAACAGTTAAAAGAAATAGAGAGAAAAGATTATAATACAAGTAATTTTTTGTTTTTGAGGGGAGTAAAATAGAAGTAATGAATATTACCAAAAAAAATAAATAGAAGTAATGAAATGATTTGGTAAAAATAAAGGTAATAATATGATGAAATAAATGCACTAAATATATATAGCTATAAATATTTTTTCTTTTAGAGGAGTAAAATGGAAGACATGACCATTATCTTAATGGGTCAAAAAAAAAAAAATTATCACTTAGATCAATACATTGTTGATGCTATAAATATATAGATATTATTAAAGGTTGATTCAATAATTACTCTTAAAAATTTAAATATATAGATCTTTTTGTTTTACGTCAAAACAATAACCAAGTAGAAAATTCAAAGAAAAAAAGCATTCTTTTTTGGACGTTCCTTATATCCTTTAGTTAGAGCTGGATCTTGGAGTGTGCAAACTGCTTAATGAAACTGAACCTCTCCAAGGGCCTCAAAAAAAAATTATAGCTGAACAATACTACTAAGTGTTAGGGAATTGTTTTTTTAGAAGGGATGGTTTGAGGTTCCTTGTGTATACGGTAGTGATTTTCACCTTTAAGTGTACCACATATATACGACACCTTGTATTTATCTTTTAAAAAATTTAATTAGAACATTGTTCTTTAAAAAAAAATTACATTTTTATTTTATTACGGGCCTCTGTTCATTTACAGAACTGAGCCTTCAGATTCGTACGAACGGTCCCTCCTTTAATAAGATGAAAGACTCAAAAGTACAAATTTGTGAATGAATCATCCTCTACTTTCTCAAAAGCCCCTCAAATTCCTTTTATTTTTATTATTATTATTATTTTCTCTTCTAATTTTACTCTCATCCAAATTTTGAAATCGTGGCAATTATGAGAAATTCAACATTTAATTAGAAAAGAAGTGCTATGAAATAATGGCATGTAAACTATCATACATGCAACAATCAATTACCTCATAAGTCCTTGAGCTTAACTCAATTGATAGGGACAATGCATAATATATGCAAGGTCTGGGGTTCAAACCCCGACCACCACAAAAAATATCAATTACCTCATAAACATATTTAAACAATCTCCTCTAAAAAAACGATGGATGAAGGAGGAGAGAAGGAGGAAAAAACGATGGAAGAAGAGGAGAGAAGGGAGAAGAAGGAAAAAAACCTAGATATGTAATCTCCAAAAAATTTCCCTTATATATGTGCCTCGTGCGATTGGTCATGTGTGCATCACTAACAAGCAAATGACAGAAAGGACCAAGAGTAGTTACAGGTGTACATGTGGGGCCATCTCCTATAAAAAACGATGGATGAAGGGGGAGGAGAAAATGATGGAAGAAGAGGAGAGAAGGAAGAGGAAGGAAAAAAAAAAAACTAGATATGTAATCTACAAAAAATTTCCCTTATATATGTGCCAAATCGAATATAATAAATAAGTTAAGGGACCAAATATGTAATTAAGCGAAAAATAAAAAATTAACAATCTTTATAGCCATAATTTTACAATTCGGACGTGCAAAAAGTCTTGATTTTTTTTTCAATATATCCAAATTGTACAATCCAAACAAATCCCGTCACAATTTTGTGATTTGGAAGAGATAAAATTAGAATTTTGGGGAGCTTTTGAGATTGCTGGGGAGGAAAATTGTTAACAAATTTGGAAGTTGGTTACATTTTAATAAAAAGATAATGATATAGTAGTTAAAAATGTTTTTATTTTTTTGTACAAAATGGTTTACGAAAACAAATATTGAGGAGTTTATTCTTGTCCTTGTCTAATTCTCATTCTCCGAAACAAATGTTAAGAATACAAATATCTTTTCACTTAAAAAATTCAAGAAATTGTGACATAACCATGATTTTGATGCAATACCAACTGTACTTGAAAATTTTTAATGGTGTCATAAATCTTGTGTCTTAGAACAACTTCTGACAGTTTCTTTTTTGAAGGATGAACAACTACTGAGAGTTAGTTTGAATCAATATACTCTTTGAAATAAACAACTCTCACACACTCCCTTTCCATAAGAAGATAAAATAAAGGCTTAATTAATGATTTAGTCTCTTAGTTATTTGTTGGTTACATTTTGGTCCCATAAGTTATTAACGTTATAATTTGGTCCCTTAAGTTAGTATTTGTTAGCCAAATAAATTCTCACCGTCAGTCTTTTGCCAAAACGTTAAATAAGCACATGTGAACGGTGACGTGACAACTGACAATGTGTATCCACCATCGACATTGGCTTAACGGTTTTGACAGTGAGGATTTATTTAGTTGATGGAAGATGACTTAAAGGGACCAAATTGTAACGTTAAAAACTTATGGGACTAAAATGTAACCAACAAATAACTTAAGGGACCAAATCATTCATTAAGCCTAAAATAAAAATCAATACAAGGAAGTGGAAAATTGAAGATGCACTCCGATTATTTGATTATTTATTACCAGATAGCACACCTGCTTAATGGATTCTCTCTAGTGGCTCTCAAGTGATGAAAAATTCTAGCTAGTGAATCTGACCAACATTTATTTTAAGAGTGGTATTTTCCTCCAGGTAATAGAGATCCAGTCAAGGAATTCGCAACATTTATTTGTGTATACACACCAACCAGATATCAAATTTCCTACGGTCCTACCAAATTGTCAAGAGACACAAATATTTATACTTGTGTCACCATTTTAACAAATAAATAACCAATTTGATAAATTGAAACTAAAAGAACATTTTTTACTTTCTGATCAAACCTCTCAAACACCAGATTCAATTGGAAGTGTTTACATTACTTGGCAAAGAATCAAAAAACATCATTTCAGAGTTTTATTGAGACATCTAATGGTGCCCCGCCATTAAGATTCATATGCCTCTCGGCGGGCATTTCAATTTTTACACCGTGGCAACATGTGGGCACTTACCAAGAGTATTCCATAAAATATAGTCTCCAGAAGTAACCTGGTTATGGGCAAGAAATAGTTGGAGATAATGAATAAATATTCACTGGAGAGAGCATAAGATTGCTTAAAATATTAATCATTGATCATACACACACATACACGAAAACAAACAAATACCTGAGTTGAAAACTCCACAGGAGCTTTTACAGCGGGATAGATGCTCACCTGCAAAATACACAAATTATCAGACAGAATAACAAAGACAAATTGTAGGACAAATACACTACAAGAAATGGCTATGGTATGGAACAATAAAAGACATGGAAACATAAGTTGATTATCCGTTACACTCAAATAGCATATAATTGTCAATTTGTGATACTTAAAATTATATGGATCTTAATTCCTTATCTAAAATAAGAGTGTCAACCAAAAGTGAAAGAGACTCACAGATTTAGGATCAATCGAAATTCCAGATATTGATGCCCCAACAATCTTGAATGACACCTGCAATAATATAAAAGTATATGTATCTATATAAGAAAACTTTTGTCACAGAATTGGAACTTTAAGGTGCATTAAAGATATGTAATTACTACACTCAGAAAGATAGCTGCTACAACTCTAAGCACCAAGGAGTAATATTTTGACAGATTAAATAATAATACAAGAAGAAAATAAGTAAATTATCTTCCTTGGGATATAAGATATGTAACCAAATTCTTAAATGCCTAAAATTCAAATGATCAGATCACATATGCGAAATTATAAACTTGAACAATTAAGATTGACAAATTCAGCAGATAGAAACATTTTGGAGAAATTTTAAATTTTGTTTAAAAGTGAACACGATAACAATGCTAAGATTCTAGGTTGTCAGGAACTTAGGAGTCTAGTTGCATTAGGGGTCTAATTGAGCGTCCACTTGTACAAGGTGTATGGTGCATGGTATCTGGTCTACATATTATTAAAAACAGTAGTATTAGGCCAATGTTTTTTATCATCTCAGCAACACAGTTATTCAGAGTCCTATTAGTGAAGCATATTATTTTTTTGTCTCGTGTCCATCCAAGCCCTAAAATTTCAACACTAACAATACAATGTAATAAGACATAATTAAATTATCAACATCATAAACTAATGTAAAATCTAAAAAGGGATTTCCATTAACAAAGAAATGCAAACTTTATAAAATACTAAAAGAGAATATAAAAATGGGGAGGCATGTACTTTAGCATAATTGTATGCTTGCCAGCAAAATGGCTCCTCTAGATCAACTGGAGGAAGATCCTTGTTCATTTTCTCCATCAAATGTTCTTCATTAACCATGTTGCTAGCATTTTCTGCCTCATTATCACTGTCATCTTCAACAATTGTTCCAACGAATGACCTAGAGGAAGACAGCGTTTGGTTTTTCCATGGTGCAAACTTGATTGTCCCTGGGAATGTCACTTCAATACTCTTTCCAGTCAGCCCCCGTCCACTTGTCACAATTTTCCATTCAACAGAGTGCTCTGAAGTTGAAACTGTTCCCAAGGAAGGAGTACCGTCCAAGGATACAATCCTCCTCCTAGGAAAGGGCATAGTCACGGTACAGAACTCCATTGTCAAAGGAGACTTATATCCTTCCATCAGACGCAACTTGAATAGAAATGCACCTTTATCCTCAGAAACCATTGACAACTGATAGAATCCTTTTACAGGAGGTCCAAGGGCACAAGTTGCCTGATAACGCATCAACACAAAATTACCTAACGGTGGAGAAAACACCACCCCCTGCTTATCTGGACCTTGGTCTGAAACTTGAGCACAAGGATGGTATGAAGAAACCTCAAGTTTTGCTATGTTCAATCCTGTTAAGGGAAATGATACATCCGGCAACCCTTCCAGATCAGCTCTACAATTTATTTGACCCGAAACTGATATAATATCTGGAATCTCATCTCTATCATACAGAGCCGCATGAACAATCTCGTGAGTCGTAAAAATCATTCTCTGCTTTCCTTTGTATAGATATGGTTTCCAAGCTGGTTGCTTCTGGTCTGTTGGTGCCAAATCTGAAGTGGAAAAGCCATTCGTCTTGATGGTAAAAATATTGGAATAATTAAGGTCCAAGGGTGTGCCTGTATATAAATATACATTGATAGATTAAATTTGCAAGCAACAGGAAATTTCCAGCATAACTTGTAAAATAAAAACAAAAATATGAGACGAGGAATACCATAATAAAAGGTACCAACCAAAGGGCATTGAGCTACTGATAAATGTTCTGAGCGCATCTTTGTCTAAAGGCCTAGACCCCATTTTCGGAGTATCGGCTGTGACAGATCCTTGTCCAATTGTTCCCAAAGGAGAGGAAGAAGCAACTTGTGGAGATACAGGTTTGGCCCGAGAAGACATGCCTATACTGCCAGTTAATGAATCAAACAGTCCACCAACAGAGGGAGCTGCAGCCATGATCACTTCAGGTTCAACTGTGTCACCGGTAATTATGTCACCAATGGTATGTGCAATCATAAATGCCCTGTGACATGAGAAGCAAAACTTGCATAAAAAGTACATACAGTGAAGCAAAATTCCACTAACATCAGCCAGCAAACAAACTCTCTTTAGTACACATAAGCCACACTGAAGGTGCTCTTTGAGTACATTATAATTGTAAGAAGGGCATAGGGTTAGGGGATTCTATTTAGCCAAACAATTCAACAAGCACAGACATAAAATAGGAAAATTGAAGTCATGATCTCACCCTCTACCCTAAACTTAAAGGGAGATGGGTCTGCATTAGAGACGAGGTAGTTTTGACAAGTAAAAGCTTACAGCCTTAGACAACAGGAAAACCCTAAAAGCGCAAGAGCTCCAATTTTAAAAGTACTCTACCTATCTAGAACCAACCATCATAAAGTTTAAGTTGTTAGATGGAAACCAACAAAAGATCTTAAATTTTCTTTAAGATGCTTCTTTATGCAAGTGGCAAGGACCCTATTCCCACTTACTGCCAAAATTCTATTTAGCTATGAAGAATGCTAGTGGCATTTTTTTACCCCAAATAACGTCTTAATATGGTTTCAAAGCCTATCCAAGATATGTTGGGGACATGGGGTACCTGCTATCAGGTCACCGCTATCGGGCCACGCTCTGGTTGTCCGGTCCTAGGCATGAAGGGTGTGTTAAGAGTCCCACATTGGATGAGATAAGGCATGAACATGAGTTTATAAGTGAGTGCAATCCTCGCCTTACAAGCCCAGTTTTGTAAGGATGAGTTATGCGCAACCCACATTTTAAGAAGTTAAGAATAAACAATTATAAGATGTAAGATAGGTTAGGTCCCAATTACCTTGACTAATGCCAATACAATCCGACAAAACCTCATTCTATAAGCATTCTTAGCAAAATGTTGTAATGTTCTCGCACGTATTTTGAAAATTGCTTCAAGGTCAGTTACCAATAAAGCAAAGAGCAACCATCCAATTAAAAGAATATAATTCTAATGACAACCAATCGATCTAAAACGATAATTCCTAAATGTTAGAACCATTTGCAGGTAAAGTGACTTAGCATACCCTGTTATTGCCGGAAGATCAAGCAATAGCGAAGACAAACTATCATCGAGACCAATAGAACGACCGCAGTCAGGTGTTTTACATAACCTTTCATAAGCCTTTGCATGTTTAGGCTCAACCATTGGCAGAACAAGTAAACTGTAATGACCCTTAATGTGCAGGATTAAAGGCCACAAAAGATTCTTATCATCGTCGCGTTCTTTGTTAATGTAAAGACCTATTATATGACGAGTAATTGGATCATCCACCCAAGAATCTGATCCTATAGATGAATTACTTTTTCGTATACCAAATCCACGCGCAGATCCTTCCTTAAGTCTTCTGTTGAGAAAAGCATCAGCTAGTTCAGAGTCAGAGGGTAAAGAAGAGAAGATTTGATCGGTGGTGTCGTTGTTGGAGTTGCAAGATGTTCGCCAACGCTTTTCTACAACCGGGAATCTCCTGTAGTAATGATAATTAAGATGATGAATAATGAATTTGGATCTAATTGCGGAGAGGGTGATAGGAAAAGGTGGTACCTGGAGAAAACGACGGCGTCGATGTTGTTGAGAATCCAAATTGCTCTGATGCTGCAACCACTGGACATTGCTGCTAGCTAGCTACGAAGCAACTATGCCACTTCAACCTCCTTCCTCCTCCCGTTCCTTGTGTATTTACCTGTTCAATTATTTTGTATACATTATTTAATTTAATATTGTATTTCTTATCGCATAAATTCAAAAACTAATATTTTTTTATTTTGACGGAAAAAAGGTATTCCTCTTTTATTACATTTCTCTATTTCTTATTTAGAGAAAAATAGATTCATAAAATAAAATAAAATTATTTTATTCTACAAGTTTATCTTTCTTTAAATAGATAGAAGTGTTTAATAAATGGATAGGATCTTAATCTAAGATTTTTGCATCGAGAATCAAGGATATCGATGATTGGTTTAATTTATGAAAACTTTTTTATTTTGAATAAACAACCAATTTGATTCCTAAACTAACATTCTCAAAAACTTATCCTTTAAAGTATTAATTTTTTTTTTTAAGAAGCTAAATTAGCCCACCAAATTGTCATCGGAGAGAATTGAACATGAGACCTTCATGAGGAGCACACTCCCAAGTCCCAAACCAATACCACCATACCAACTTAAATGAGTTTTTAAAGTATTAAAATTAACGAAAGATCTCAAATATTATCTCATTCAACAATTTAGTCCCTCAATATGTAAAATTGGTTGTTTTCATGATGGTTTAAAGACTAAAATGATGAAATAGTGATAGTTTATGGACCAAATTCACTACTTATTCTTTTAATTCTTGTAATGACGGAAATGCATCCTCCTTAATTATGATTTTAGTTTCTCTTTACCACAATGATTTACTTGTAACTAAAATAAAAGTAATGTTAACGTGTGTCCTAAAGACGCATGTTAAGCAACCTAAAAATAAAAATATTTTCTTAAATTTTATGTATTTAATTAATAAAAAAATTTAAATGTATTTATTACAACAAAATATTTCTATTTTTAACTCATTAATCTTTCTTTCTAAAGCTTGTCTGGTCAAACAATCTCTAACCATAATTTTAACCTAACTTTTTCCCTCCCATTCCAACGCAATAAATTCGTAGATTTGATCTCCTCACACCTTTGTCACGCAATAAATGTCATTCATGTTTTGAATTTCTCATTTAAATGTCCTTAAAACATTTCGAATTCTCACATTTGACATTCTCACTCCTTTGTCATTCATTAAATGCACTTTTGCCATTTATATCAAATTCGAAAATTATCTCCTCATTTAAATGCAATTGTTTGACCTTCTTTTTAAGATTAATCTTTTAAATGCTCATTTACCACATAATAAATTCTAACATTTGACATTCTCACCCCTTTGTCACGTAATGAATTTCATTCATATCAAATTCGAAAATTTTATCCTCATTTAAATGCAATTGTTTGACCTTCTTCTTTAAGATCAATCTTTTAAATGCTCCTTTGTCACACAATAAATTCTAATATTTGACTTTCTCACCCCTTTGTCACGCAATGATTGTCATTCATATGCTCATGTTTATCTCTTATTATTAAAGCGTAACCCCTTCAGCAGAAATCATCTTCACCCTCTCAGGGGTGAGCATAGTCAAGGAAATGTGTGTTTTTTTTGAGGTATTTTAGATACATCATATTTTCTTTGAGTTAATCCATGTTTTAGAAATTTTTAATTGAGGTTTTTCAAGGTGTAGATAAAATTGAATTTTGATTGTATTACACGAGATTCAGATGTGGTTAGTTCTATGTATTTTTCTTATATGTTTTTAAGTTGTTTCTGTTTTTAATCTCAGACTTACCAATGATGGTTTAGAGATGTATTTTTGTTTTATGTTTTCAGTAACAACGTGTAAAATGTTTCCTTTTTCCAAGAAAATCTAATGAATATGTCTTTTTTGCTTTAAGTTATATGTCCACCTTTATTTTGATTCAGTATAATAAACTGTATTTGCAAATTATCCCATCTGATATAGTGTTAGAAGAAAATATAAAAGACAAAAAAAATATGCGCTGACATAGCGTAAACAAAATTTAAATAAGTTAAACAAATTTTGGATACATCGTTAATACTCAAATTTAAATAAGTTCAACTTATTTTATGATTTTAAAAGATAGAAGCAAAGCTATAAGACATCAAACATGCTCAGACATAGTGTAAAATTTGAGCATGATGCTTCTATACCTCAAAGAATATAATTAAATCAGCTTACTTCTCTACAAGTTAACAATTATCAGACATCATATAATATATAGTTTAAGCAGGTCACCTACATATAAATTTAGAGGATCTAAAATACTCAAATTTGAACAAGTTCAACTCAGTTTGAATACATTAATAGTACCCAAGTTTTAAAAAGTTCAACTTATTTTATGATTTTAACATGCATCCATATGGAATTTCAATCCGAAAATAGCCAAGATACTTTTCTATCATTAGTTATCCTTTTTTAATGTAAGTTAGTTGGTCATATGGTAAAGCACACCTAACTAGGATTGAATGTATATGTTTGAAACCCTTTATTTTAAGTAACATAATGGTAAATGAACATGTAACACCTCTTAAGCCTTAGAGGTTAACGTGTCTCAAACATCTGACCTCCATTATCTTCATTCTCATTTAGAGTTTATAAAAACTAAAGATAGTTAAATATTCTAATGTAGTAAAAATTTGCTTTGTAAATTGTCCATGTAAATCCAAGAACGTGTTTATGCAAAATTGTCCATATCTCTTATTTGTACTTTAATGATGTCATACTCTAACGATGTCAACTTAATACTAATTATGTAATACATCATATTCTTTATATAGCTATTAAATTACAACCCAATTAGACGATATAACTTATTCGTCGCTTTTCTTCGTTGGTTGGACCCGTGCATCGCACGGGTCGATGTTCTAGTTTATATCTTAAGGACATAAGTTGACATTTCTTATACAATAAACACACGTTCTAAAAAAAATCCACACATTAAACCGACCTACAACATAAGAGGATTAACATAATAGTAGTATTTAAATAAATTCTTTTAAAGAGGATTAACGAAGAAAGTATTATATGAATTCTACTCAACAATGTGGGTTGGAAATTCAAGTGAAACTTGGAATTTTCAATTAATAGGATTGAGTATTTAAATAAAAAATGCTAGTGTTTTTAGCATTTTTTTTATCTATTAATAATGATTCGTTTGTTTGACAAATTCTGTCGCATAGGTGTCTTGTAATCTACATCTGCATAGAATATATTGTTTTAGAATGACTTTTACACTTTCAAATATATCATTAAATAAATTTGCTTAAAATAATGTTTGTATTTTGTTGTTGTCATTAAAAAAGATAGAAATTTATATTTTAGTGTTATGTTAGCGTAATTAAATAAATATGTTTATTTTGTTATAATTGGAAAATGAAAAATATTTATATCTATAATTTTAATCCAAATAAGTCTAATCAAAATTAAAATTTCATTTAAATTGTTGTTCGTAATTTATATAAATCAGCACAATAAAAAGAGTGGTGTATGTCTAAAAGCTAATAATAGATAAGATTCGTAAATGTTTTTTTAATTGATGTTTAACCCGCAGCACTTTTTTTAAGGCAAAAACTGTAGGACATTGAAGGCTTAAAGTTACTAATGTTTTTAATTAGACGTTTCAAGATATTTCTTTGAAATTACTTTTTGGAATTAAGTTAGATGAAATAAAGAGGTTAAGTTCTAGATATGAATTTTAATCTCACTACATGCCACGTTGATAAAGTTGGAGAAGATAATTATGATTGTTTAATGGACAATACTTTTTTTTTTTAGAGTATTTAATGGACAAAATACTCTTTTTCTTTGACAGATTAATGGACAAATACTTGTTATCCCCTTCTTTGCTCATATATATAGCTATATATGTAAGCTTATGAATTATGATGTACGATTAACACTCCTACTACAGCTAAGAGAGGGCTGAATAGTGGTGACTTGATTTATTTATTGAATGAAACGGTTTACAGAACGTCCAACCAAGCAAAATTAACAAAGCCAACACAATATATCATGATTCTGTCGTACACACAATATTAAACTGATGAGAATTGATATTTGAACAACTATTTTTGACAACTTTCTCTCTCATACTCACATTATATTTTTACTTTCTCTCTCTATTGCTTTGATTTTTGTGCTAATACATCATTTTATTTATAAAATTTTGGTTGTCACAAAAGTTGTCATCTAAATGGATGTTCAAATAACACAACTCAAAACTGATATAGGTGTCATGATTTATTACCATATTATAATACTTAGGTTTAAATGCTCTTTTAGTCCCTTAAGTATTTATTTGGTATTGCTTTGGTCCCTTAACTAAAAAAAAGATTGTTTGAGTACTTTAACTTAATTTTCGTTACACTTTTTGGTCATTTCCGTTAGGTTTAATAAAAAACGTTAAGTGTGGTACACATGTCGTTTTGGCATTGGCTCTGGAAAGTTAAGGGACCAAAGCGATACCAAATATAATATTTAAGGGACTAAAAGAGCATTTAAGCCTTTTTTTTTTTTTTTTTATCTTTGCTTTGTTCATCTTCTTCATTCTATTTCTCCCTCATCTTCATCACCTTCATACATATTTAAACCCAGAAAAATAAAAAAAATAAAAACTCAGTTCTTTTTTTAATCTTCATCATGTTCATCAAGAACAACAAACAAACCCTGAAACCTTCATCATCATCTCTTCCATCACTATTTTATGAATAAAAAAAACTCCATTTTCAAATCCAATGTAAATCCTTTATCATCATCACCAATCCTTCAAAAAATTCATTTTCGGATTTAAACCAATTTCCGCATGAATCATTTCTTTGCCCTTTTGATTGACTCATCATGTGTTAAATCTCAAAGAAATTCAATCCATTTTTATTATATCTCTGATTTCAACTGAGAAGAAAGTGGATTCATACCCATTTTTCACACGAAATCGGTTTGAATAACTCAGTTTATGCATTTTTAATTTTTAATTTCAGTTTATGCATCTTTGCTGTCATTCATGCTTTCCTTTTCAAGTTTGTGATACCCATTTTCCATATTATGGAAATGTTGGTTTATTTTTTGTTTCCAAGTTTGTGATTCTAGTTTATGGTGAATTTAATTTTCGTTTTTAAGTTTGGGATTCCAGTTTGCTAATTTTTGTGTTCGATTTTGTGTTTTCGGTTTGCACTACCTTGATAATTGATTTCAAAAACAGGACCAGCTATGGGATTTTCCTATTGTTATTGAATCTGGAAAAAAAAATTAGGAAATAGATATGAAGATTTTGGTTGATTTGGTTTAGGGGGATTGAGAAATTGTGTTGTTTAGATTGAAAGTGATGTTTTTGAATGGAAAAATTGGTTATTGATTGAGTTATGAAAATTGATTATGTTTATAGATTTGATGAAGATGATGAAAAAGTTTTTTTTTCTTCTGGTTGGTGTGTTGATAATGAAGATCATGAAGAAAAGGATGGAAGGAGAATGAAGAAGATGAATAGTATAAATCCTAACGTTTTATTTGAATTTTTTTAACAGAAGGGATCAAAACAGGTAACAGAGATAAAGATAAAGTACTCAAACAATCTTTTTTTAGTTAAAGGACCAAAGCGATACCAACTAAATATTTAAGGGACCAAAAGAGCATATAAACCTAATACTTAAACAAGAATACTACGATCTCAACTCACAGGTGAAATAACCATAAACATAAATAAATAAATAAATAAAACTCATCATATCCATGCTTGCATCCAATAAGAGCTAACATACAATTTTCCTCGTCAACAATGTAATGGAATATAGGGCATATCTGTATGCTTTCTACTTGTTTTATAGAAGAACGCAAGGAGTTAGTTCCAATGATTTTACTTAAATCAAATTTAAACATGACGGCTAATTTAAATATCGTCAACAATATAAACTTCAAAAATATATTTAAACATTTAAATTTTCCCCATCTAAGCATCCCAAGAACAAGATCAAGGAACAAGTTCACTATATCAAGACAAAGTGTGGCTGAGGTCCCAACGTAACCATCACATGTCCTTTGACAAGGTGTTTGTGTTAGATACTGTAATACATAACCGAATTAAATCATTGGCATTGGAAAAAAGCCGAAAGAAATGTAAGAATGTTGGCCAAGAGGGAAGGACATCTACATGAGAGGACGGCAAGAGTAAAACAAGAACTACACCACAACAATTTGCAATTAAACAATGTAAATGGTTTTTTCCAACTATAAATACCTGCAATCTGAACTCAGATTGTCTATGCCATCACAATGGGTGCTCTAAATTTAGAAGAACGTCCATTGAAATTTCATTTCATTCCTTACCCTGCACCTGGCCACATGACCCCTCTATGCGACATTGCTACACTCTTTGCCTCATGCGGTCACCAAGTTACCATCATTACCACTCCCTCTAATGCCCAAATCCTTCTCAAATCCATTCCTTCCCACAACCACCTTCGCCTTCATACTGTTCCATTTCCTTCGCACCAAGTAGGCTTACCGCTCGGTGTTGAAAACCTTGCCTCTGTCAACAATGTCGACAACTCCTGTAAAATACACCATGCCACCATGCTGCTCCGATCACCCATCAACAACTTTGTGGAGCAAGACTCGCCTGACTGCATTGTGGCTGACTTTATGTTCTTGTGGGTGGATGAGTTGGCAAACAGACTTCACATTCCCAGACTCGCCTTCAACGGTTTCTCACTCTTTGCCATATGTGCCATGGAATCCCTTAAGGCACGCGACTTTGAGTCCTCTGTCATTCAAGGTCTTCCTCATTTTATCAAATTGAATGCAATGCCACCCAAGGCGTTGACCAAATTTATGGAGCCACTGTTGGAAACAGAGCTCAAAAGCTATGGGCTCATTGTCAACAACTTCACTGAACTTGATGGAGAAGAGTACATCGAGCATTACGAGAAAACAATGGGTCATCGAGCTTGGCATTTGGGACCATCTTCTCTCATTTGTAGGACCACTCAAGAGAAAGCAGATAGAGGACAAACGAGTGCAGTGGACGTGCATGAGTGCTTAAGTTGGCTAAATTCAAAGCAACCCAACTCGGTGCTCTACATATGTTTCGGGAGCCTTTGCCATTTCACTAATAAGCAGTTGTATGAGATTGCAAGTGCAATAGAAGCATCGGGTCACCAATTCATATGGGTTGTCCCCGAGAAGAAAGGGAAAGAGGATGAGAGCAATGACGAGAACGAAAAGTGGATGCCAAAGGGATTTGAAGATAGGAATATTGGGATGATCATAAGGGGGTGGGCCCCACAAGTGGTGATTTTAGGCCACCCTGCTATCGGTGCATTCTTGACACATTGCGGGTGGAACTCCACCGTGGAGGCCGTTAGTGCAGGGGTTCCAATGATCACGTGGCCAGTGCACGACGAACAATTCTACAATGAGAAGTTGATAACTCAGGTGCGGGGTATTGGTGTGGAGGTTGGTGTGGAGGAGTGGAGCTTCATTGGCTTCATGAAGAAGAAGAAGATAGTGGGTAGGGACATCATAGAGAAGGCTGTGAGGAGGTTGATGGATGGTGGAGCTGAAGCCGTTGAAATCAGAAAGCGAGCACACGAATATGCAATAAAGGCCAAACGAGCTGTTCAAGAAGGCGGTTCATCCCACAAAAATTTAATGGCATTGATTGATGATCTTAAACGACAAAGGGGACATAAGTCATTCGATTCATAGGGATATCAACATTATTTATTTGTATTTGTTGTTAAGCATCACATAATAATGGCCAACTCGAGGCTAAGACCAACAAAAAACATTGTTGTATTGCCCTATATGTGCAAATGCCTGTTTGGTTTTACATTTATCAAGCAAAACTTATATTTAGATAACCTTTTTTCTTTTTCAATTTTTCTAAAGTCATATTATACATGTGAATTCAACTATGCAAACTTTGTATAAGTTGTGTACAGTGTACACCTTAAAATTATTTGCAATGTAGAAGTCCCTACATATTGAAGATAAAAAAGAAAAAAGGGCATTTGTTTTAGTTTGTTGTGTCGTGTTAGGCCAGACAAAAAGAGTAGTGTTCAGATGGTGATTTCCTCAGGTCGAATCAATGATGACTTTGGCAAACTAGGCTAATCGAAAGGGTAGTGTTGTTGAGTTCAGGTATGCTCAATTTAGTCAATGCTCCATTTAATCCATTTAAGGCATGGATGCATGACATGTGGCAAAACAACATCCAAAGGCTGATGTTTAACTTTTAAAAAATCTGTCCAGTGGTCGGCAGTTACCATACACAATCCCTTTTCCTTCTCTCTTCCCACCGCCAATCGCCGCTCTGCAAATCAAGTTTCTCTCTTATCTTCTCCCAAGCAGATCTGAACTCTACCAATGAATTGCATATAAGAGTTTTCAATTCTAAAATTCCAAAAGATGGAACAAGTAAAGAAATCAAATGAAGATTAAACACTCCAACAAGATCCATCTTGATGAAATTCACAGAATCCTACTGATTTGCCATCTGCCCTCTTTCCTATTTCTTCTAATTCAAATAGACAAGACTTGTTGACATGCCAAAAGATGGAAACCTAAATCTTTTGTCTTCTTTGTTTATTACTATTAGAAAAATTACAGCAAAAAATAGAAGGGTGGTGCAGGGCGGCGATTGGGGCCATCAAAAGGAAGAGACCGTGAATGTGTGTTGCAGAGAGTTACTGTGTGAGATTTTTTTTTTAATTAAAAAACACTTAATTTAATCTTAACCGTTGATTGTTATTTTGTCACATGTCATACATCCATGCCTTAAATGGACTAAATGGAGCATACGTGAACTCAGTGTTGTTCTTTTATCAAATACCACAAGTCATACCTACTCCTCTATCTAAAGTCACAAAATTTTGCTTAGATCTAAGTATCTAACCAAAATGCCTTCGTTGTTGTTTCCTTCTCTATTGCCTCCATTAATTCACATGTGGGCCACAAAAACGATGCAAAAGCCAGTGTGAGAGATCACAATGATGCATGAAGCAGCTACAGAGGGAGGGGTTCGAAAACCACAGAAATGAGGGAGAGAGAGAACAAACAAAGATGGAGATGAGATTTGCGCGATGAGATAATGCACCGAGGGTAAGGAGAAAGTTAGGGAGAGTGGTGTTGGCCAGTAGACGAAGAGGTTACCAAAGCACAACAACGGTGGAGAAGAACACCACATTTTGATGCAAACTCTGCAACAGTGGCGGCAATACAACAAGGGACATGTTGACTCAACATACAACAAAATTTCAACACTACAATACTAAGGCTAGAGGTTCCCTAAAAAAAATTACAAAGGCTATAGAGGTGCCATGATGTATGTGCCATATATTATTATTTAAATGATTAGAAAATAATTCAACAAAGAATGAAACAACCAGGAAAATAGAAAAAGAAATCCCATAATAAATATCATATACTAGCATCCAAAAGTATTAGACATTCAATTTTCCTTCCTTGACATTGTCAACAATGTGAAGGAAGAGGATGCAATATAAGCCCATGTCATAGCTGAGCAGGCGATGATTACCATGGCAGATTCCACCATATTTTTATAAGATATGATAAAATTTATCTTTCATATGATGCCTTTATAAAGAAATGCAAACCATCCACTTGAATATATATATATATATATATATTTTTTTTTTATATATTTTTGGCTTCAACACAGAGTATCTTTGGGATAAGCCAAATAATTGTACTAATAAAAAAGGCCAAGCTAAAACAAAACATGTACCAAGCTAAACAAAGCAGGACTGTACAAAAGATAGTCTGCATACAAACAAAAAACAGAACACCAACAAGATACAAACTGGTAAAATATTCAGTGTGTCCCCAAGAAGAACATGCCAAACAAAAACCCAAGTTCACAATCTTGTTGCAAGCCATAACTTTAAGCAAATGCATCCACTATATTTGCTCACAACTAAGCTCACAATATTGAATGGCGTAATTAGATTATTTTGATGTACTCAGTTTGATGAAAAAGTTTATACAATGCAATTTTTGCATCAGATAACTGATAAAGTTATAGCACTAACTATGCACTTATGTTTGTTAATTACATCCAAACAGGGTTTAGGTTTCGTATGGCCTGCACTAACTATGAGAACGCTGTATTCTTCAAACCACCATAAACATGCATAAAGTCACTTTCAATAAAATTGTTATAAATTGTAAAAGGGCCCGACTTTGCTCAACCTGACGTTTCTTTAAAACTGTACATGATTCTAAAAATACACTTCCAGACAGGAAAATACATGTGTTTTCCCAAAAAAATTCCAAACGGAAAAGAAAGTTTTATTTTTCAGATGTGTGCTTCTGAAGTACTTGTGGGAGGGAAAAGTTGGGGCCTTGTAAAAGTTATCATGATCGATGGCCCAAAAGACAAGGAGATGGGCCTTATTTGGACCAGAGAAAACATGCTGCACTATTCCAATTACTAGACTGACAAAAGGAGTGCATAAACACACTAGTTCTAGTTGTCGAAATTATATGTTCGTCCTAGGGGAAGGGAGATACAATGGTAGCACTCTTACAGGAAGGAAGCGCCTGTTCTGCTTGTCTAGCAAGGATAATAATGAGTTGAAGATTGTTTTCATAATTCACAACCCTTCTTTTTTCTAGCTGATCTTTACGAGGGTCTTTAGTAGGACTTCTGTTTTTTCATACTCAACAAAATGTCATGTTCTAACCTGCATGTCTTTACTTAACAAAAACTACTTTTTAAACAATATTTATTTAATAGAAACTAAATTTCACTTGAGCATTACTTCTTCCTTTTGCATAAATTTGAAGCACTTCCGATTCATATTTCTCTCAATGACTCAATTGCCATATCCCTGAATTTCTGATATATTCTTGTATATCAAAATGGGATCATCCAGTGTTGCTATTATTTTAAACCAATAAACCATTTAACCAGGACAGTTATTTAGTAGTATCACATAAAGTCCTAGACTAAAAAATTGTTAAGAGTTATGCCTCGACACTTTTACAAAATACATCACATGCACATGAATAAAAAACTATAATATTGTTAAACTGTGAACAGAATTTATAATCGTTATTACAATTCCACCAGAACTTATTTTTATATGATGGAACTCTGAGTATGATTCATTTTGCAGGTCAACCTTATTTTCTTAAAACACATGTAATAATGAATCTAAATAAACCACGCATAATATATGCAGGGGTCGAGGTACGAACCCCGAACACCCCACTTATTCACCTCTAAGGTGAATTTCTCTAGCCGCTAGGCTACTTGACCAAAAATAAAAATAAATAAAATAAACGACACGTAACATAACCTTTATTTTGGTGAACATAAACAACTATTGTGGCATGTGATTTTGTTATTTCACTAAAACATATGAAAGACAGCATGAAGATCATGAGCAGAAACTGAAAATCTAAAGTTACATTCATAATTCACCAATGTTCAACCTAAAACAGATCAAGTTGCACATTTCTGTATCTTAACTTCAAATTACAAAAAAGTGGCAACAAAACAAAACATCTAAAACAAAACAAAAATCAATAAAAGCTTAAACTTAAATATTGTAACTTACTAGAGCAAACAGTTCAAGTCCATTAAGGAGTGTTGAACATTATGGTTGTTGTGGTGATGGAATTCTCTTATTTATAGGCTTCATCATCTTGTTGATGTTGTTGTTATTGCTATCATCGGAAACTGCCTTAGCGAACGCCTCCACAATTCGCTGTTGAGATTCAAGAATCATCTCAGTACGCTTCATTTCCATCTCCATTCTCATAGTTTCAATCTCCCTCGCCATTTCCATCTTCTTTTGCTCCATTCTCACAAACCCATCACCCAGCAATTTAATTGCAGATACAACCTCAGTCAATGGATCTCTCTCCCTCTTGTTCCCATATCCCTTTGTCGCCGTTGCCATCGGTGGAGTATGGTAGTTCTGATTCAGATTAGGATTAGGGTTATATTTCTGATCAGAAGAAAATTTCGATTCAGGTTGTGCCGGTGGATACCTAATCCTAAATCCTCCACCAACACCACTACCACCACCACTGAAACCACCACCGAAACCGTTCTTATACAACTTATTGATACTTCTAGTATTAGATCCATGACCATTTTTGATATCTAAATACAGATCTTGATCGTGATCTTCATCTTCATCCTCACTATCAGAATCATTGTTTTCAGATTTAACAGGAGAAGGACCTTTCTCCATGGAATCCATAAGCTTAAAGTGAACCCACGCGGAATTGAATCTCGAATGAGGAAGCGAGCGAGCACGTTGAATCTCAGTACGATAACGTTTCCGAAGTTTCTCCATCTTGTGACGGCATTGAACAGGAGTTTTCGCCGGAGTAACGTTAGGGCAACGATTTGAAACAGCGTCAGCGACTTCTTGCCAGTGAGTGGCTTTGAGGTTACCGCGGCCAAGAGAGTACCATTTTTCACGGTAGGAGTCGATGAGAGCTAGTGTTTCTTCGGGGGACCAGCAGGGAGGAGGGAGACGGCGGGTGGAGG
>Ga0315915_1002884_pt1 | contig 21886 bp, 15 predicted proteins | sample MpolbnodulesMG_FD_207738 | JGI IMG/M metagenome (GOLD analysis project Ga0315915, IMG submission 207738) | Medicago polymorpha root nodule microbial communities from Los Angeles, California, United States - branched nodules | ecosystem: Host-associated > Plants > Roots > Nodule | place: USA... | reverse complement strand
CCTCTAACACCAAATTCCACTAATCCCAACCAAAATACACATAGAGGCAAACAATCATATACGAGCACATATAAACACACATAAAAAATAATAAAATAAATCTAACGAAAATCGGGCTGTTACAACATCCGGCGCCTCCGTTTCCGGTGGAGAGAGGAAAGGCCAGGGACAAAACGAAGATGCCATCACGAGAGAAACCAGCCAAAATCAGCAGATCAACAGAAACAAACAATATGAAACCCACCGGAGAAAATGAAACCTCACCGGAGGTATGTAAACCAGGAACGTGAACGACACAAAAAGGCTTAGATCTGTTGCATATAAGGAACAAACAGCAAAAAAAACGAGAAGAAACAAACCAAGAACGACCGCGAAACGCCGTCTAAGCCTTCACCGAAGAGTTGTGAGAAGAAGAAAGATAGCATTCTGATGGAATTCTGAGAAGAAGAACGAAAAATCACTTGAAATCAACAAGATCTGCTGAAGGTTCGACCTAGGAACCATATACGGCGCCTCGCCGGAACTTCAACGGTGGTTAGTTAGCTTGCCGAAGAGAAAGGAGTGAGGAGAGAGAAGAGAGAACTTTTTCATCGCGTATATTTTTCTGAGAGGATTAAATTCATAATATGATGTAGAGCAGTACCTAGCTACTTAAGTAATAAAATTGAAGTAACTCATTTGCAGAAGCATAAAAGATGATGAATATTTTTGTTCTTGAATGTGTAACGAGCAGTTATCAGTGTACCAAAATTTTAATATAGTCCATAATTATGCACTCTGTTAGTCAAAAAGACTTTAAAGTTAAAATAATCTATCAATGTTAATGGTGACTCTTTTCCTATAGTGACTGATATGACAATAAGTGATCGCTCTGGTGACGATCGATATGAATCTGAGTGGTTGTTCATAGTGCTCTAGTGCGGCAGAGGTTTAGTCATCACGGTAGAGGAGAAAGGTGCATGTCGGCATGTTAGCACTCCAATGCTCAAGTCAAGTGATCAGTCTGGTGACGATTGATGAATCTGAGTGGTTGTTCACAATGCTTCGGCGCCGTGGAGGTTTAGTCTTCACAGTGGAGGAGAAAGGTGCATGCATGCATGTTAGCACTCCAAAGATCAAGTAAGTATCTAAAAGAGGTGGTTATGTGCAAAAGTGATGAAAAATGAAGTGTACCTTGAGGATGACGCTGAGCCACCTTTATAAAGGCGTAGAGGACGCTTAACGGTCTCCATGAGAAGTGACATCATCTAAGGAGGCCGTTAGTGATGATCTGGACGGTGCGGATGGAGCCAAGACATATTCTTGTGATGTGATCTTCACAAGACTTCGTGTGCTCCATCACCATGTTCTACCTCATTTGTCTTGGGTTGTAGCTTAATGGGTCTTGCTTTTATGGGTGTCTAGCCGATCCGAAACAATAAGTAAATATTTATATGGATTGATATAAAAGTAAGTAAGTAAGTAAATACATTGAGAGACTGATATAAGATTATAACAAATCTTTTCAAAAAATAAGATTAGTAACAAAGTATTTTAACGCCATAAATTATTTTGACTAACGAAATGTAGAATCAAAGACTAGTTTAGAATTTCGATACATATAAAGGCTATTGTAACAGCTCATTATACATTCATGGATAAAAATAACTATTTATTAGATTATTATTTTTTTCATAAAAATATTTGTTTATCCAATGATGAATTTCAAGTTTTGACCAATTTGATTGGGTGGTTCCCAACGTGGGCTGTGATATCAATAGAAGCAACAGGCAAAATAGGGACCAACATTCCCTGCTGTAAAAACAGCACGCAGTTTCACGCTGTGGGGAATCTTGACCATTGATTTGTGATCTGACGGTTCATATTAAAAAATCAATTTTACACGGTAAAACAATCTCAGCCGTCGATTAGAGATCGTGTGGCCAAAATCTGTTACAACGTACTGCTGTAACAGCACCGAATCCAGATCCGGCAAAATAGTACTATACTATTCTTGAATCATGAGCCTATTAAACTTGCCTAATTTGCGAATCACAATATTTTTTTTATATATTTGTTATTATCAGATTGTTCTTTTAGCATGCAAACAGTTTTATGGAACTGATTCTCCAAAAGTTTGGGGTCTAAAATATTTATATATATAATGCAATAAAGATGGAATATATCCTTATAACGCATTTGTAATATTCGCTTTGGGGTCGCCTCTTCCTCGGTGTGACCCCGATACTCATTCAGAGACATGTTGTCAATAAGCTCTCGTACCTCATCAGCTGTCTTGATTTTCATGGTTCCTCCTGCAGAAGCATCTAGTAAGATCCGGGTATCTGGTTTTAGTCCCGTAGTGAAGGGTTGCAAGATATCCATTTCTTACAACTTGTGATCGGGATACCTCTTCAATAGTAGCTTGTACCTCTCCCATGCATCATAAAGTACTTCTCCCTCTTGTTGCTTGAAGTTGAAAATCTCATTCTTCCGCGTCAAATATTTTGCAGTTGGGAAATACCTATCCAAGAACTCCCTCTTGAGTTGATCCCAAGTCTCGATTGTACCACTTATTAACGCATCCAGCCAATCCTTTGCTCTTCCGGTTAGAGAATACCCAAACAACCTGAGTCGTTTGTCTGATTCCGACACCCCAGCTGGGTTGATTATGTTGTAGGCGTCCAGAAAGTGTGTCAAATGAGCGTTGTTATCTTCCGTCTTCTTACCTGAAAATTGGTTAGATTTCAAATTCATCAAAACATTGTTCTTGATGTCAAACACCACTGGGTTTGCTGGTTGGAAACCAAGTGATACTTCATGCAAGTTGTCCAGCCTCCCATAGTCTCATAGGATAATGCGGCGTTCGTCTCCCATTTTTGACTTGTCTGATGAATAGTTGTGAATTGGGATTGTTTCTGGTTGTTATGTCCTTTCTCTTGCATGTAGGGCAGCTTTCCAAAGTGCTCGTTCAATTTTGTCTGTGTTTGGATCAAATTACAGAACACCTGTTTTGGTATTACGCATAAAACAAACTACACAAAGTTCTTAGTAGGACAAAGTCAACTAGAATAATATTTTTGGTATTTTAATTTTTTTTTTGATTTTCTTGACTCTTTTGGTATTTTTAAATTTTGAAAACAGAAAAATAAAAGGCGGACTAGACAAGAATCCTCGGCAACCGCACCAAAAACTTGATGGTCGAACTAGATAAGTGTACCAAATTGTTTACCAAGTAACAAAGTGATAAGTAGAGTATTGTATCCACATGGATTGTCGTTTTGTCCAAACAATTTGCGTTACTTATTTTTAAGTTGACCATATAATAAAAGAGTTAAGGGTTAGAGATTTTCAATTTGTATTTGTTTGCAACAGAGCAAATTACCTATTTTTGATTGCAAAAAAGTAAGCAGAGGTTACGATTCTTCGAATCCCCTTATTTATATTGTTGGATATTAAATAACCATAATGTCGTCGCTTATCTATTTTATTTCTAATCATAATTGGCAATGCATCCCCACGTCCAAACCCTAAACCTAATAACTTTTGGCGCCAATGAATGATGGCCGTTTGATAGATCAAAACTTAATCTCAACCTTTGATCTCAAACATAAAATTTCCCTCAAACTCTTTTACAATTTATAATGACTCAATTACCCCTAAATTAATCTCTTAAATACCTTGAAAAATTGAATTTGAATTTTCCAATATAATTCCTCTTTTACTGACTATAAATATGTACTTAATTGGTATAAATTTCCATTTACCCGTGCTAAAAGTTGACTATGATTCTTGCTTTATGTTTTTTTTTTTCCGTGTAACTTGCTTGATGTTTCACAAAATTGAACTTTTTTATTTTGCCAGAATAAATGATTAAAATCAGTCATTCCTATCTAATATTGCCTTTTTTTTTTTATAATCCGTTGAAATAAACCATAAATGCACCATTTATTATTGTTTTTTCATGCAATCAAAAATCACAATCATATTATACAACTTATTGTTGACTATGATTCTTGCTTATAGGTTCACAAAATCGATTTTTTTTCTTCTCCAGGAATAGATGTTCAGATACAAGGATTCCTATCTATTATTGCCTTTTTTATAATCCGTTGAAATAAATCATAAATGCATCATGAAATATATCATTAAAATCTGTCATGCCTATCTAATATTGCCTTTTTAATAATCCGTTGAAATAACCATAAAAGAACCATTAAGCACAAAATCAAACATTTTTTTAACACAACCATTGCCTATCTATTATTGTTTTTTGTTATAGTCCGTTGAAATAAACCTAAAATATAAGCAAGGTTTATTCACTCTGCTTTTCCTCTCATCCGTTCAGACCCCATCACATTCACAGAAGCATGGCCAACAATGACGAACAAGCTCTGCTGTCTTGGCATGCTTTAACAGGTTTAGGGTTTGCTAAATTTTTAATACTTGCTGTAATACAAAATTAAAATTTGTTATCATAATACTAACATTTTTGTTGGTGTTTTTGGTTGCCAGCCCCGTTGAACCCAAATCCCACATCCGAAATTGAGAAGGTTGTCAATGATCTCCGTACAAAGTACATGACATATGTCGTTGAGCTTGATACTCTAGACGTGAGACTTTCTTCCCAAATGCATTCGTTCGGATCATCCTTTCCATTCAGATTCATCTATTAACATGTTGATTTGTATTTTTTTGACTATTAGGGCATGGTTGTCTTGCCAAAAATGATTGTTCATGATTTTGGAGACCAAATTGGACGCTACGTAAGTCTGGTGGATTATAAAAACAACGAATTAAAGGTGTTGGTCGAGAGGAACAATGGCAACATTTACTTGACTAAGGGTTGGCGTTCCCTAAAAGACTTATACAGTGTTTGTTTTGGATTCTAGTTGACTATGGTGTTTGTTGGTATGGGTAAGTTTGTTATCCATTTGAAGCATATGTTTCAAAGGAAGGTGTCAACTCCTAGGTTTACCCCACAAATGATTTTTCAACTGAGAAACAAGTTGTTCCTTTCCATAACATTGATGTCATGCCATCCCCTTTTGTCCATTATCAGATTAATTTTGCATGTTCTTATGAAAAAAAAGTTGACTTTTGAAGACTATGATTGTGGATATGTTCTGAGTAAAAAATTTCATTACTAATTGTATTCTCAACGTTTGTAAGGTATTAAATTTACGATGTTATATTTTGCACTGCATGAGGTTTCTTACATGGGATTTTGTGAGGTCGTATTGGATGTGACAATTACAACTTTGAAAATTGTGGATGACAATGGCAACGTGTGGGGTTACATCTGGTTTATGACAATACTGATTTTGCTCATTTCAAAATTGGAGGTGGGTGGAAGAGAATGATTGTGATTGAATGCCTTGTGTGAGAGCACTTTTATTCAATGGTGCATTTAAGGTTTATTTCAACGGATTATAAAATGCGCATTGGTGCATTCAATCACAATCATTCTCTTCCACCCACCTCCAATTTTGAAATGAGCATAATCAATATTGTCATAAATCATAGTGCAACCTCACACGTTGCCATTGTCATCCACAATCTTCAAAGTTGTAGTTGTCACATCCAATACGACCTCACAAAATCCCATGTAGAAAGCTCCTGCAGTGCAAAATATAACATCGTAAATTTAATACCTTACAAACATTGAGAATACAATCAGTAATGAAATTATTTACTCAACACATATCCACCATCATAGTCTTCAGAAGTCAACTTTTTTTTCATAAGAACATGCAAAATTAATCTGATCATCGACAAAAGGGGATAGCAAGACATCAAAGTTATTGAAAGGAACAACCTGTTTCTCAAGCTGAAAAATCATTGGTGGGGTAAACATAGAAGTTGACACCTTCCTTCGAAACCTATCCTTCAAATGGATAACATACTTACCCATACCAACAAACACCATAGTCACCCAGGATCCAAGACAAACAGCGTAGAAGTCTTTTAGGGCATGCCAACCCTTATTCAAGTAAATGTTGCCATTGTTCCTCTCAACCAACACCTCAAATTTGTTGTTTTTAGAATCCACCAGACTTACGTAGCGTCCAATTTGGTCTCCAAAGTCATGAACAAACATTTTTGGCAAGATAACCATGCCCTAATAGTCAAAAAAATACAAATCAACATGTTAATAGATGAACCCGAATGGAAAGGATGATCCGAACGAATGAATTTGAGAAGAAAGCCTCACATGTAGAGTATCAAGCTCAACGACATACGTCTTGTACTTTGTACGGAGATCATTGACAACCTTCTCAATTTCGGATGTGGGATTTGGGTTCAACGGGGCTGGCAACCAAAAACACCAACAAAAATGTCAGTATTACGATAACAAATTTTAATTTTGTATTACAACAAGTATTAAAAAATTAACAAACCCTAAACCTGTTAAAGCATGATAAGACAGCAGAGCTTGTACGTCATTGTTGGCCATGCTTCTGTGAATGTGATGAGATCTGAAAGGATGAGAGGAAAAGCAGAGGGAATAAACCTTGCTTATATTTCAGGTTTATTTCAACGGACTATAACAAAAAACAATAATAGATAGGCAATGGTTGGTATAAAAAAATGTTCAATTTTGTGCTTAATGGTTCTTTTATGGTTTATTTCAACAGATTATTAAAAAGACAATGGTGCATTTATGGTTTATTTCAACGGATTATAAAAAAAGGAAATAATAGATAGGAATCCCTGAATCTGATCATCTATTCTTGCCGGAAAAAATTCGATTATGTGAACCTATAAGCAAGAATTGCAGTAAACTATAAGTTGTATAATATAATTGTGGTTTGTGCGTGAGAAAACATGTATTAAATGGTGCATTTATGGTTTATTTCAACGGATTATAAAAAAGGCAATATTAGATAAGAATGACTGATTTTAATCATTTATTCTTGAAAAATAAAAAAGTTCGATTTTGTGAAACATCAAGCAAGTTACACGAAAAAAAAACATCAAGCAAACATCATAGTCAACTTTTAGCACGGGTAAATGAAAATTTATACCAGTTAAGTACATATTTATAGTCAGTAAAAGAGGAATTATATTGGGAAATTCGAATTCAATTTTTCAAGGTAATTAAGAGATTAATTTAGGGGTAAATAAGTCATTATAGATTGTAAAAGAGTTTAAGGAGGGAAATTTTCGGTTTGAGATCAAGGGCTGAGATTAAGTTTTGATCCATCCAACGACCAACATTCATTGGCGCCAAAAGTTATTAGGTTTAGGGTTTGGAGGTGTGGTTGCATAGCCAATTAGGATTAGAAATAAAATAGATGACATGTCATCACTAGTCCTCGAGTACTCACAAGCAGAAAGATCTCAATCTTGCATGCCGTCTACACCATTCATGAAAATGGGTAGGCGGCAACCAAACGACCACTGGGGGTTAGATAATATTCCACATAATAACTTATAATTATAAGATAGCATTTTAGGATTCCAATTAAATGATGCATATACATATTTATCATTCCTAGAATACTAGCATCATGTGATCAAAATCGATTGTAGCAATCCAAGCATGTATCATTCAATAATCATCATCAAAGTTCATCACCTTAACTCCATTATCACAAGTATACTCATATCACCAAGCACGTATGTTCAGGTTCACAACTCCACATAATCAACAACATTCACCAATCAGATATTCAAACATGACACTTTCACACATATCATATGCATAGAATGTCCTAGACGTGACTCTACATGCATGTGATACCAATTTCACCGCTTCATATGCAAAAACATCATATCTCCACTTTGACTACTAAATATCTGTTAATATACCACTTTGGATACTAAATATCCATTAACTCACCACTTTGGATACTAAATATCCGTTAACTTATGCATGAACATATGACTGAAAAAATGCATACGTTCACACAAGACTTCACCATTATAAACTTCGCCATTTCGGAAACTAAAATATCTTATCACCACTATGTGTACATGCATTTCACCATAATATTGTTCACACATATTTATCACCAAATCATCATCACATCATCTCAACAAAGAAGCAATGACACTTTATAAGCACAAATTGCACAATAGACGAACAGTCATCCACAATACAACAAAAAACATGTTATACACCCAATTATCGTTGGTTCATTCTTATTTCATCATATTATCATGAACACAAAGTTGTTTGCAAGTTACCTAATCATAATTCTTCATTTTGCCAAACTTCGTCTATTTGAACAAAATCATCTATTTTAAAATATCTCAACAAAACTAGGATACTAAGCTCTTACATATCAATAAATCATTCCTACATATCATCTAACACCTTAGTAATTCAATCATACCATCTTCCTTTCACAAAGTTCATTTGTTTCTCAAAATTCTCAAAGTTCGTCTCATTTTCTTGATGTTTTAAAATCCATTATTTTCCAAAGCAAAGCTATGTTAAATAACTCATATAAGTTCAATTATACTCTAATCAAATAAGTTTAGGCATTTGGGACTCATAGGTATGTATTTGGACCCTTAAAAACACGAAAAAATCAACGTTTTGGGGCCCTGAACATTGGCACCATCGTGCCTCCATTACACACGGTCGTGCAGACCAAGTGAGAATGGTACGCACAGTCCATACCTACACACACACGGTTGTGCACGACCCACAGAACAACATTTTCAAAAATTATGTTTTTGCGCGCGGGAGTTCTCTTACGAAACCGTTTTCGACCCCAATTGCACCAAACAAATCCCAAACACTTATGCGATTTATACTCACTCAAAAACATGGTTTTCTAACCCAAAACAACTTAATTCAAATAACCCAAAAATGAATTATTTCTCAAAAGTGTTTAAAATGACTTTTTTTCTCAAAAACCTGATCTTCCCCCAAACGATTTCACACCCAAAACCTTTGATTAAAACAGAAATTCTAGTCAATCTATCTCAACATAAAAACTTCATTAATCTATTCAAATTCATCAATATGAAATTTATCCTCTTTTGACCCATTTTCACAAAAATCACCGAAACACAACAACTTAACCAAACATCACACTTATCACCATCATGGATTCTCAACACAAACATATACCCAACAACATTTATAGCTCATATATCATGAATTCAACACTAATCAACAACAACATCACCATCTTCACCAATTTAGGCTAATTTCTCAAAGTAAACTACTTAACATATATCAACAATGAAATTTATGCATCAACAACATGTTTTCAACAAGTTTCATATACCCAAATTCACAACTCAATTCCAAGCACGAAAATTACACATATAATCATCAATTTTCACAATTCAATCAAAAAAAGTATGACCCATAAGCTAAAAACATGATTATAGATTATTAGGAAGAACAAACCTATCCCCCTTACCTTGATTCCTCTTACGCTTAGCAAATTCACCAAAATCTTCACTTCCCTCTTGAATCCTAGCTTTCCTCTTCTCTTTTCTTCACTTGGGTTCTCTTCCTTTTTTTTTTTTATCTTCACTTCTATCTCAATTCTCTATATTTTTCCTCTAGGCACTTTTGTGTGAATGTGAGAAATGAGTCTAACCCTAATTCTCCTCAAAAGTTATCCTTATATACTCCAATCAATGTGATAGGTGACATTCATAATGGGCCTAGTGTATCGTACCACTTAATTAAAAAGTTAATACTCACTTAACTCTTAAACAATCTCATTAATTACCATCTCAAAATAATTACCTCAGGTTACCTCTAACTTAGTAAAAATAACTATTCACATTAAAACACTAAAATATTCTACATTCTAAAATTACTAATTTACCCTCTCTCCTTAAATGACCAAAATACCCTTAGTCCTAAAAATGACTAAAATAACATTCTCGCCTAAAAAATCCACTAATCCCAAGTCAAACACACAAACAAGAAATTAAACACATATAATAAATAAAATAATCCTAACGAAAAACGGGCTGTTACACGTAGCGCGCGTGAGGCTAGGTGTGAGGCACGTGGTATCTAACTGAGAGAAAAATTCTCTCTGTCCCACACACCTAGGCCGCGTGAGGCGCTTGGCCTTAACCTTAGTGTTTTTTTTTTTTGCCTTTTTCTTTGTTTGTTCGAGTGTTTTTCTTCTCCGATTTAATCTTGGGACTTGAGATAATATTTCCCCAATTTGTAACGTCTTCAAATCCTTCTTGAACATTGATGATCTTCATTCATGTCTTTCAAAATTTCCATGAGGTGTCTTGCTTTGTCAAATTAAATGATTTCTCAATAAAAGACTCAAAAGACCTATAAAATTGTCTGGTTTAGAGAAGAAGCAATATTATATGACTCAATTGAGAACATTAAAACATGTCCCTTAAACCATGAGAAAATTTTCTAAACTTCTTTTTATGAACTCAAATGACTAATAAAGTGACTTAAAAATACCAAAAATAACATAAGATGACCTATCATCATGTCCTTCTATGTAAATATGAGAGACTCTAAACTCAAATCCTCAAATGATATTAATGTTGTTCATCTATATATGTTTCTTAAACTCCAAGGAACTAAGGAAGACTCAAGGAAAACTTCAACAATTAGAGAATCAGATTTGCAACAAAAACGAGACAAACTTAGCTCATAATCCTTCTCGATAGCAAGCATGAAAACAATCAATTCAACCTTAAAAGCACTATAAACCCCAATTTATCTATTAATCCACCAAAATCAACCAAGAAAACACTAATAATTGCAATCCCTAGACAAACCACCTCAGGCCAAGACCCCATAAATTCCCCTAAAAGAGACCAACATGGTTATTAGATTATATATCACTCCTTATACTTAGATCAAATGAAACTATAATAGGGCTTCTATGTCAGCTCATGGTGTCTTGGCCTGAGGTGGTTTGCAATTAATAGTGCTTTTCTTGGCGGTTTGGCAGTTAATCAGGGATCTTTAATGTTTTTAAGGCCGAATTTATTGTTGTCTTGCTTGCTATTGTGAAGGATTATGAGCTATACTGATCACATTTTTGTTTAGAATGTGATTCTTGGAATCATGGAGGAGTCTCTCACATTTACATGGAGTTTAACATCTGTGGAAATAAATTAGCTAATTATGATTTTCAAATTGTGGACTTCATTTAGTGAGATTCGTTCTCAAGATGTATCAAAGAATACTTTTATTTTGAGCTTCATCTTGTTGCTAGTTGTACTGTAGAAGTGGTCACTTTTTTCCTTCATCAGATTTCACTCCACTAGGTTTTCATAGTAATGTTTTTAATGAAGCAGGTTGTCCAATTTGTTTGTTCTCATCTTGAGTTTTGACCTAGTTCCCCAAGATGTCTTTTGTATTTTATTATTTTATTTATGGGTTAAATATGTTTTTGGTTCTTATAAATATGTCAACTTTTTAATTTAGTTTCCCTAAATTTCTCTTTGATGTTTAATCCTCCGAAAGTTTTTCATCACCAATTTTAGTCCATGCTTTTAAGTCACCTCATGTATATCATTTGAAATTTTAAATTCTTTTCGCAATCATGTTTAGTACATTATATAGTTCTCTTTTGTAAAAGTTTAAATTTGGTCAACAACGGATTAATTAAATATGAATTTTGATGTTTTTGAAGTTTAAAAATTCATATTTTGTTTTAAAAAATAATTTATTTTGGGAGAGATTCGTATAATATTGTAAACATTCTTACAAAAGCTCTTTCAAGATTTGGAATAATACACATGAGTTGACTTAAAAGCAGCTTTAAAACTTTTGGGATACTAAAAGTTGAAGAATTTTTTTTAAGGAGTTTAAAATGAGAAGTTAGAATATTTATAGAGACTAATAACATAACCCTTTATTTATCAATACATTTAGTAGAGTGCCAGAAATAATAGGAGGTAAATTTTGGGGTCCAACCTAATTGAAATTTCAAGTTTGTCCTAAGATGCATCTGCACTCTAATTTTTGCTTAGAAAAACATCGACCCTAAAAAGCAAATTCAAATACCAAATATCTCATCTCCTACTGAATATAAGAAGTGGAGCCAAAGTTCATTTCTCTATTTAAATGTTCTCTTTTATTTTCTTTAATTCAAATATGCAATTTCTCATGCATTCTCTCCTCTTAACAAATCTTATCATTTTCAATCAATTTTGTTACATTTTAAAGGGGAAACACATGTCTGTATATCATAACATCTATTTTTCCAGTAAAATCGCATTTTTTCATAAAGTCCTTTGTCATATTATTAAACAAGTGACAATCTGATGCATTAATTAACCTGCTCATGATTTCTATAATACTGTCATCAAATCAAATTATACAAAAAAAGCAAACAGAAATCAAATAAACAAAATCAAGTAAAAGGTATAGTAAATGTGTCAAATTACTTTGAACTTCATTTTTATATAATACAACACCTACCCATGCATGACAGAAATCAACCTAATCCACACGCTCCTCTCTAACACTACTGTTGTGTGGAAAATTCAACTGTTTAGAGTTATTGACTTATAATATATTCTTTTTCTTCTACAAATTCTCTCCACCGAAGATAATTCAATGCTAGGGACTATGAGACACAAAATATGGACATCTTTTTCAACCAGAATTCGTACTTTGTTCGCCACACTGGGAGTCACTAGCTCCTGTTAGCTAGACTCAATTTATCCAAGTGCACGACTTATAAATCTAAAAGAGGTGCATCTTTTGTTTCTTCTTTACTGTTTTTTCGTAAGAGAAAGAGATGTATCATGTTACATGTCGGGTGATAATCTTGGCGGGAGGTATGTACTTTGCTTTGGAAAAGGAAAATTGACATAACTTTGAGTTAGTGGGAGTCTTGTTCATCTTTTGGCTTGTCGCATATATAATCAGAAAAGAAGATACTATAAGAGCGTTTTGTATCCAGGAATTTATCCATGTTAATTACGTAGTCAATTTATCCATGTTAAGAACAACAGTAATATTTGGTTATCCCTTATTTTCAACGCTCATTCTACATCTTAGTTTGTTTTATAATTACATCATTAACTTAGGAAAATGTTACATAGACACCCTTTATTCTCATACACCTTTGTACACCCCATGCATTACGAAGTGATAAGAGAAGATGAAAAAGAAAGTGTGCTTGTGTAGGGTCCACGTGACCACGTGTCAGATTTTTGTGTGAGTGTCAAGGAGTATATTGCCACCTGTGCTTGTCTATGTATCACATAACTCATTAACTTATTATGCATATCACATTACTTTATTACATGTATCACGTTACTTTTTTCTCTCTCTTTTTCTCTTAAGCTTTATACACCATTGTAGATGTCCGTCCAACATTTTCCAATTAAGAAAAAGTAGCAAAGATAGAATGGCTCATTAATTATAAGTGTTAGCTATGGCAAATGCAAGTATTGTTTTATCAAAAAAAAAAAAAATAATGCAAGTATTATTTCTCTTTTAAGATTTAATTTGTATGCATGTTCAATACAAAATATTTTATGAGAAATCATTATTTGAAATCAAATTTTAATGTCAAATATTTTATTCTTTAACTTTTGTGTAAGTTATATAAGATGAAAGTAAGAAAGATATAGTATAAAATTTATTAGCTTTAATTAAGCAAGACAAGATGGGAGGAGGGATGACATCCATGGTGTCAAAATCTGTGGGAATGATCTAATTATATACCCATTTACTGTTTGTAAATGTCTGCTTTCGATTTTGGAGCGGCTAATGAGGCAAATGCTAAGGTTATTAAGAATATATTAACATTTATGAGTTGGCTTTGGGTCAAGCCATAAATTAGTAGAAATCAGATTTCTTTTAGTCGTAGTGTAGTTTTCTCGTGTCGGTACCCAACTCATGATTAAATTGGTCCTTTTTTTTTTCACGCTGTTGATTTTCCGCCTTATTTTGTTTGAATTATATAATCTAAACCGCATAAACACCTCATAAAAACCTAAAAAACACGTTAAAATATTTGAGATTTTAAAATCTAAAATCTGAAATATTTTTACATCATTGACTGTTGCAAGTATATATTGTCACAGATAAGAATATTAAAATATTGAACCCACATGGATTGTGGTACCATTACTTTCTGCAGGTTTCTATGAGAAAACGTGTTTCAGCAAAAAACTAAAAAAAATTATTTAAGGTTTTAGTATAAAAATAAAGTTTAAAAGCAATAAAATAATTATGGGTCTTCTCAGATGGGAAAACGTGGTTAAGAACATGACTTAGTTAAGGATATAGGTTTGCAAAGTAATATAAACTTACAACTTTGTACAGATTCTTGGAGACCAAGTAGTAAAAATGGTTTATCGACACATTCATAATGATTAACTTAGGGGGTACTATCCTCTCGAGGTCTGCGATTGCCAAAAGTTTCTTGTCATAGACTTTGTTCATCATTCGCTGATAAATAGCTTCTGCTTTTCGAAGACCAAAGAGCATTACGTTGTATTAATAGTTCCCTTATTCGGCTATGAAGGTTGTTTTCTCTTTATCTTCATCAACCATGGGTATCTAGTTGTAACTAGAGTAGGCGTCCAGGATAAAAGTTTGTAGCCGGAGGAGTTATCCACGAGTTTATCTATTTAGGGCAAGCTCTATTAAGATCAGTATAATCATCACACATACGTCATTTCCCATTAGATTTCTTGACAAGTACCACATTTGAGAGCCATGTAGTGTATTTGGCCTCATAAATAAAGTTTGCCTCTGGGAGGTCTTTTACATCTTTTTCTACAGCCTCCGATTTTTCAGGAGACCGCTTCCTACGTCGCTGGGCTACAAAGCTAATACTAGGATTGACTACCAGCTGGTGACAGGCGACGCTAGGGTCGATTTTGGGCATGTCAGTTGCTCTTCAGACGAACAAATCAACATTCTCCCTCAAGAAGGCGACCAACTGTGCTCTGACCAGTTCAGAAAGATACTTTCCGATCTTGAAGTTCTTCGAGGGGTCGTCTCCAGAGGGGACCAGCTCGAGTTCTCCATTGGGAATAGGCCTAAGAAGTTTCGTGTTGAGCGGATCCTTCTTTTCCTTCTTATGTTCCTTAAGGTCTTCCTTGGTGAATCTAGGGTCAAGTTTGCATCCAGAGAGCTCGCAGTAGCTTTCCCTTTGTCCTCAGCAGATTTGCTGGACTGGGAAACTGAGTTTTGGGTTTTATTGGTCTGAAGGAAACATCTTTGAGCAGCCTCGATGTTTCCGTTCAGGGAGGCGATGATGCCATCCTTCGCATGGTATCTCAACTTCAGATGAGAGGTTGAATATGTAGCGCCCAGCTGGGCAAGTCCCGTTCTCCCTATGATGCAATTATAGAGAGACGGGCGGTCGATCACCAGAAATGGGATCTTTACTGTCTTCTTGGCCTCCTTTTCGCCGAAGGTGACCAGCAGCTCTACGTAGCCCTAAGGTTGAGTGGAGGAGTCGTTGAAGCCATAGAGTTCGTTTCCAACGTACGGAGAAAGTTTTTTCTCAGCTAGTTGGAGGGTTTTGAATAACCCGGTGTACATGATGTCGCATGAGGCGCCTGTGTCTATCAGGACTCGGCGGACGTCGGTGTTAGCCATCGATGCTCAAACTATCAGCGGGATAGTTGAATTTGGAGCCCCACCAGGTAGTTCGGAATCATAGAATGCCAACAGTGGTCTTCCTCCTAAGTATGAATTGGAGGGGACCAGCAAGTTGACGCTCATGAGTTCTTCGAACTTTCTCTTCATGCTTCCCATGGAGATGTTCATTGTTCCTTCTGTGATAACGTTGGTGATGGGAAACTTCTCCCATGTGCATAAGTAGGGGACGACTTCCACACTGTCAGGAAAATCGCCTAGATGTTCTACGGACATGGCGACTACCTTGTCCGCTTCATTGACAACAGTGATGAGCCCGATAGTCTTTTTCTCCGACTCCGGTTCTCGACAAACTACTTGAGCCGCCCCCGTTGGATGAGGAGTTCGATATCATCTTTCAGATGGATGCAGTCATCAGTAAAGTGCCTGCGGCACTTGTGGAATCGACAATATTTGGTTTTGTCGACCCCCTTCTTCTCCTGCGAAGGAGCCTTTGGTCGCTTGACGCAAGTTTCCTTCAGATCGGATACATCGATCTCGGGGAAGGTCTTCTCCCTGGACATGGCCAAGGGTGTGTACTTGGTGAAGCGACCGGTGGGTCCCTTGCTTTCACGAGCCACTTTGCCTTCCTTCTTTTTCTCATATATGAGGCAGGATCCGTTGACACAAAGTGTAAGTCTAAAAGACTTACACCAAATCTCAACCGTTGTAGTTAATTGATCTAACAACTCATATTATATCAATAATAAATAGAAAGAAATCATATAATGATGAAAAAGGAAATTATTTCTATATGAGATATCGTTTAATTCACAATTAATTGTCTTCTCTTTCTTCTCAAAATACAAAACTATATTGTGTTATTGCTAGGCATGGCAATGAGGCGGGGTGAGGACGGGTTTTACATTTCCCGTCCCCATACTCGATTCTCATATACTTACCTGTTACCTTACTCATACCCAACGAGGATGAGAAATTGAACCCCATCCCCGTCCCATACGGGTTTGGCTATCCCCGCCTCATCCCCATCCCCGCATTGAATAATTTTTTTAATAAAAAATAGAAATTTTTTTGCAACCCCTAGAGAAATGATGTAATGCATAATCCTGTAATATGCTCACTTTAACATTTGTTAGACCGATTGATTTAGTTTTCCTTTAAATATCAATGATAGTTTTTATAACACGACAATTATCAAACAAAAAAACATGGGATATCAACATAAAGTAATTTTCTGCATTCGGGACGGGTTTGAGTATGGGTTCGGAGTGGGTACCTATATACCCGTTACCCGTCCCATACCCGTGTTTTGAAATTGAGAAAAACGCAAACTCATATCCAAACGCAGTCAAAACGGAAAAATTGCTCTATCCAATTAATGTTAGGAAGCATAATTAAACCAATTTAGTGATTTACAATGGAGGATTGAAAGCAATTCAATTTAATTCAATTGGGCGTTTAGGGAAAAAAGTACATGATCCGGTAAATTCCAACGTTCAAATTCTCATGGAGGTGCAATCCAAAATCTTCCATGATTCACCAGTTTCTTCCAATGGAAAAAGTTTATTTGGAATAACTTGCCCCCTGCAACAAGAGGATGTCTGGCTGGCAGCGGAAGAAAACAATGAAGAGTATCGTGAATTTTGTTTTCAATAATTGGAAGACAAAAAATAATAATAGTATGTGATTGAGAGAAAGGACACTCACCAAATAGAGACGTGAAATAAATGAGCCTTTGGATTCAATCAAATCAATGGATGAGATTTAGTGTCAACAAATTCGTTGACACTAGGTGTCAACGGATCCTGTCTATATATATATGAGAAGACTCCACGAGGCTCTAACAACACCTGTCCTTGAAGACGAAGTTATGGCTCAAATTGGTCACCAAAGAGCGGCACAACTCCTCTAACTGATCCAACTCCCCTAATGACAGATTCCTCTTCCATCTAAACTAATCAAATTAGTACGTGCTAGTATATAAGATGTGCTCATCACCTGTTTAAGCATTCGTATGCGGAAGTTTTGGAAGTTGGGACTATATCAAGCAATGTTAATAATGATGCATAGTTTTCACTATTGAAAAGAAATTGTTTCTCAATTCGATCGGTTACATCTTATATGATTGTAGAACTTTATGTATTGTCTTTATTTTAAATAAACTTATGTTGAATTCATTAGACGGAAAATATATATTGTTGTTCATACTTTAGCAAAATAGCTACATTTACACCTATCACTCATTACTCACATGTCACAACAAGAGTAGTGATATTTGAACAACTCATTTTAAACAACTTCTTTTTTTTCTCTTTTCATTGGTCAAAAACAATGGAGAGAAAAAAAGGAAGAGAGAGAATAAGAGTATAATATGAGTATGAGAGAGAGTTGTTAAAAAGTTGTCACAAAGTGGTTGTGCAAATATCATTTCCCCACAACAATGGTGTATCCAGACATTATTCATGAACTTCTACCTATTGAAAAAAAAAAAGCATTATTATGACATTCCAAATCTAACCTAAACATAGTACATTTGGGAACTCAGATGCCGACTGAGATCTCAAACGGCTAGAACACTTATATAACTATATATAACTACGTAGTCAGAGTTTAGAATTCCACGCTTAGAAGCTGACTTGAGCAATAAGTCAATTTTAGGTATATTCTAAATTGTAATCAAGGTAGTGAAGCAAAGAAATGCTTCTATTGATTCTTTAAATAAAGGGGGGAAATAGTTTGGCACCAATAATGCATGTATATTTTTTTTAACTTTTTTTGAAGGAATAATGCATGAATATTCTAATGGTAAATTGGGAATTGAACGAATAGCGAAAGAGGTAGGTGATAAAAAATAGGCTTAAATGCGCTTTTAGTCCCTTAACTATTTATTTGGTATCGTTTTGCTCCCTTAACTAAAAAAAATGATTGTTTGAGTACTTTATCTTTATCTCTGTTACTTGTTTTGGTCCCTTCTGTTAAAAAAATTCAAAAAACCGTTAGGGTTTATATTATTCATCTTCTTCCTTCTCCTTCCATCATCTTCTTCATGATCTTCATCATCAACAACACATCAACCCAGAAAAAAAAACTTTTTTATCATCATCAAATCTATAAACATAATCAATTTCATAACTCAATCAACAATCAATTTGTTCACTAAAACAAATCACTTTAATTTACCAAACAACAATTTTTTTTAAATCCAAATCCAAAATCACAACAACTAGACAGAACAACAACCGCTATGCTCCTCTAAAGATATCAACCAACTCATCCAACTCACTGAGTCAACTCGCCCACAACAAATCCAAATCCAACACCACAACAACTAGACATAACAACAATTTTCTAAAGATATCAATGAACTAATATCCTCATCTTATACTACTCATCCAATCGTAAAATTTCAGCTTTTAACTGTTCAATCTTAAGATCCATAGATCTCCGCAAATAACCTTTCTTCTTTCTCCTCCTAGTACCTGACCCTTACTGCAATTTCTTAGAATTGGCTCGGGTCGAGTAAAGAGGAATTGATAGAGGAAGAGAGGTCGAGTGGAGTTAGAAGGGTGTATACATCTTCATCAGAATCTCTCTCCGGTTGTGTTTTTGTGAGGCTTGTAGTGATTTTTGTTTTGTGTTCTCCGGGGATTAGAACTCGCCGGTGGTGAGAGACTCATCGAATGAGACTGCTCCTGCGAGCCAAAAGAAGAAGAGGAACAAGAAATTGAGTTTGATTTCTTGAGCTGGTTTATAGATTTGATTTTTGGTTTGTGTTCTCCGGGGACTAGAACTCGCCGGTGGTGAGAGACTCATCGAATGAGACTGCTCCTGCGAGCCAAAAGAAGAAGAGGAACAAGAAATTGAGTTTGATTTCTTGAGCTGGTTTATAGATTTTATGAAGATGATGATGAATTTTTTTTTTCTGGGTTGGTGTGTTGTTGATGATGAAGATCATGAAAAAGATGATGGAATGAGAAGGAAGAAGATGAATAATATAAACCCTAACAATTTTTTGAATTGTTTTAACAGAAGGGACCAAAACAGGTAAAAGAGAAAAAGATAAAGTACTCAAACAATCTTTTTTTTAGTTAAGGGACCAAAGCGATACCAAATAAATAGTTAAGGGACCAAAAACGCATTTAAGCCTAAAAAATAATATCCTTATTACTAGCACGGTTACCCCTTTCTTCCTCTCTCTCTTCTTTTCTTATCAAATCCTAGCCGTCACCCCTTTCTTCTTCTTCTTCTTCTTCTTCTTCTTTTTAGAGGGGTGATTTAGCATCAATTTTGACCCAAAAATCACACCTCCGAATTATTTTTCCTTCTATCCTAATTGAATAAGTGATTTCACATATTTTCTGTTTTCTTTCGTTTGTTTTTGTGATTTTGTCGTCTCTGAATGACTTTGTTTGTTTTGATTTTCTGTCTTTCTTCGATGTGTTTTTTATTTCCCGTTAGTGCGGTGTTTATTTGATTCAGGTTGAAAGATTAGCTTTGAACAAGTGCAGATCCTATCAATGACAATGACTTTGGCGTCGTCAACGTTGCAGATCCGGAGACATGAGTATTTCGGAGACATGAATAAAGTCATATTAGTCATATTTGTAGGCATAGGTACTTTGCCGTTTTATGCAATTAGCATGGATGCTGTGAGTTTGTTCACAGATTCATCCTTTTTGTTTTTAGCGAATTTGGATTTGTATTGTATCAATGTACTCCATCAATTTGAATGAATATCGTTTATTTTTGTCAAAAATAAAATAAAAAATAATGACATAAAAATTGTAGAGGTGTCGAATAAGGTATAATTGTTGGAAATTTAGGTCTTAATTAAAACATATTTCATAAAACATGTTCAACAATTATGAATGATTAGCGGAAGTAAACAAAACATTGAACATGGTTATGATCAGATCTATGGCATGTTTGATTTATCAAGGATACTAAGAATTAGGGAAATATCTGGATTAAGCTTTCATCACAACTCTTTTAATAACAATGATAAACAGAGAGGAGGTGATCTGAAACAAAGAGCAACGGTTAGCGACGGCAGATTTGATTCTTCCTCAACCGGTACCTTTATGCCTCAAGTTCTCTTCAGATGGGGAGAAGAGAGAGTTTTCCATATACGGCAAGGGACCATAGCCTCTTTTATATTGGATGACCATTAGGGTTTTTCATTATTCCGTTAATGAGACATCTGGACATCCACTCATTGAGTCCATATCAACTAATTAAATATTTAATTAATTACCCAATTAGAAACCTAATAGCCTTATTACTTAATTTGGTCACTAATCAATTAAGGCTCACAATTGATAAATAGCTGATATAATTATTATTATGATATTTATTGTTGGAATATTTTATTGTTTTATTATATTCCAATATCACATTATGTGGGAAAATATCGTAATAATCATAGTTTTAAAAACTGGACCTGACTGGCCGGTTGAACCGGTCGAACCGAAAATCGGTGTGGTAATCGGTTCGAGTCGACAAATGGAACAACCATGTTATCAAACCGGTGAGAACCGGTGTGACTCGACCAAACGGTAAAAAAAGGTGATTCACCGGTTTTCCAAAACCGATCGAGTAAATGTGTGTCCGGTCCTGCCACCATTGTTGTCATCGGCAATCACGGTTGAACTTGCATAAATGAAGAAAAAGTTTGCAGAAATAAGAGAAAGAGAAGAAATATGTAAAAAAAAGAGGCCAACGTGACATTGCTATGAGAAAGAGATAAACATTCATGTTGCTAAGAAATGAAAGCAATTGTGTGAGATGAATGCACCAGCAAAATAACTGAAGCGCGCGGCTGAGTGAAATTCATAAAGACTATTATATTTGGAAAATTGCTTTTTTGACTTCAAATGCTTCCTAATGACACGTGGAAGTTACTTAATTTTCCTTAGCGGTAATTAACCACCGTTGGTAAAACCGGCAGCAGTTAACTCCCGCTGGCATCAGCGGTAGTTAACTGCCGTTCATACCAGTAAATAGAACTAGTGCAGTCTATAATGGTTTTTCCAGCCATTTTGGCTTGTTTGTACCTGTAATTTCAAACGGCAATTCCGCATGAAATCTAACCAAAACAACAACATCCAGCAATTACAAACATCAACATTTCATTGTTTATCAATTATTGGGTAACATTACACAAAACCGATAATACGTTAACATTACACAATTGTTTGAAATTCGTCAAATTTTCCACATTATGCAACACATTACACATAAAGTACATTAATTTATAATAAATGCGAAAGTCAAATATATATATATATATATATAATTCATTAAAGGTTAGTTACATCTTTGCCACAAAAAATGGTCATTACATTATATATCCAAAAAAATACGTATGCG
>Ga0315915_1002883_pt1 | contig 21886 bp, 14 predicted proteins | sample MpolbnodulesMG_FD_207738 | JGI IMG/M metagenome (GOLD analysis project Ga0315915, IMG submission 207738) | Medicago polymorpha root nodule microbial communities from Los Angeles, California, United States - branched nodules | ecosystem: Host-associated > Plants > Roots > Nodule | place: USA... | reverse complement strand
TATATATATATATATATATATATATAATACCATGGGAATAAAAAAGAAAAATAGAAATATAAGAAATGCAATATCTTGAATTATAATGGGTTATTAATTGGACAAAAATGTCGCAAGAAAATAAGTTCTAAAAAACTCTATTAGCTAATTTTCACAGCACAAGTAGCATCGGTATTCAAGTTTGAGAATGCAGTATGAAGTAAGATTCTTAAAAGTAAATATAGGAAAATGTAAAAGTATAAGTGTTCTCCATTGCCAAACTTCATGTGCGTCATTTAAGAAGGGATCTTGCAAGATGTTCCCTAGCTGAGGCCAATGCTTGACTTAGTGTCATTCAAAATCATCTCATTTGAAGGTTAATCAAGCAACAAATTGAAGGTTAGTTATGATCCCCTCTGCATGCAAGGTTATGTGTTCAAATTTTTTTTCTTCTGGACACTAAACCCGTTCGGATTTTAAAATCTAACTTGGATTGTTGCAGTTAGGATTTTAAAATCCGAACTCCACCAGCAGCAATTTTTTTTTCTTCCTGTTTTGTGTATTTTCTGTTGATTGGGCGTTATCCTTTTATGCATGTGTTAGGTATGGATCATGTTGAACGCAGAAGGGTGTTGGAGAAGCTATGCATGCTTTTGTTAGGAGAGAACGTCGGGAGAGGTTGGAGGCGGAGGGTAGAGTGGACATGCACGGGGGTGGTAGGCCATGCCGTGCTGGTGCTGATGACGAGCCATAGCCCGAGCCAGAGTAGGAGTCTCGGCCTCAGATGGACATGGATATGGAGCATCAGATGGAGGATAATGATGAGGCTCAGGAGGAGGTGGGTGATGATAATGATGAGCAGCAGCAACAACGGCGGAAGCGTGTGCCGGAGCCAGAGCTAGAGGAGCTTGATGACTATTCTGGTGGCCCACACGACACTACTGTGCTGACGAGGTACCATGTTCATATGGTCAGGATGGCGGCTGATGGTGATGTAAGATAATATATATTTGATTAATTTTGTGTATGATATATTCGATTAATTTTGGTTAATTATGCACCTATTATGTTGCTTAATTTTTGTAATATATATTTGTTAATTTAATGTATTATTTTGATTAATATTTTGATTTTAATTTTTGTAGTGGCGGGGAAATTTAAAATGTGTAAACAACGGGAAGAAGATAGGTGCGATATATGATAAGCAAAACAAGACTATCATGGCAGCACGGTGGTGGTGTGATGGACTGAGAGCCATCGGTCTTCAGTGGTTGCAGGATACCAGCTACAACCAGATTGACCACGGGGTGTGTTCTACATTTGCAGAGAGGTGGCACGAGGAGACATTGAGCTTTCATCTTCTGTTTGGGAAGATGACAGTGACACTTGATGATGTGTCATGTTTGCTGCATCTCCCCATTGAAGGTATGCTTTTGACCCACGAGAGTATGACATGGGATGAGGCTATGGAGATGATGATTCAACATTTAGGGGTTGATCCAGGAGACACATTTAAGGAGGCGACTGACACTAACGGTGGACATGCACGATTTAGCTACTTGAGGATGATTTTCAAGAAGCTTTTTTTGAAGCAGTTGGGGGTGTCCGATGAGGGTGATATGGTTTTGACAAGGAAGTTGCAGGAGCATGCTCTCCGCATATATTTGCTCTACTTGGTGGGTATCACAATCTTCACTGACGAGATCATCATCTATGTGGATGTAACTTATCTAAAGTACTTCAGAGATCTTGAGCTTGTGGCTGATTATTCATGGAGAGTTGCTGCACTTTCACATTTGTACAAGGAGCTTAACAATGCGTCCCATTACAATACCAAGCATCTGTCAGGATATTTATCTTGGTTGCAGGTATAAATAAATAAGTGTCTGTTTATTCATCTGTACATCTTGATTGTTTGTATATTTATATGGTGTTGTCTTTGTTGCATGCTTGAGTCTTCCAACACTTCAGGGCTATGGGTAACAAGGATCTATGTGGTGGATATCGGGAACGTCAGCATCCACATGCCATGATGTTTGTACCGCTTAGGGGTATGTCTGCACTAGACGAATACAGAAAGCATCTTGATCAGCTGGATCTGGCGATTGTTACCATGGCCCCATATAATGAGCATCATGTTGTATGTCCGTTCGAGTCCATCTGGATTTACTCAGGATGACTCAAATACAGTACCTGCATGGTGAGATGTTTGTCAGAGCGGGTGCTTCGCCAGTTTGGATACCTGCAGACCACCCCCATACATCCAAATGATAATGCACCTGTTCAGACGACCTTAGGTGACACCAGCTAAGGGTGGGCATAAGGTCGGTTCGGTTCGGGTTCAAACCCTCAATCCGAGCCAACCCACTGGTGGAGAACATCAACCCTATTGAACCTTAAATTTATATCGGGTTATTCGGGTTTCGGGCTTTCAGGTCCCGGGTAGGTCCTGTTCGGTTAACAGGGTTGTGACATTCAAAAAAAAAAATCAAAACAAACACATATGAAGAGAAAAATCCTGAGACAAAATCTCAAATAACAAAAGTCCATAAATTTATGAAGATAAAGAGAAGAAGTAGATTTGGATCATTCTTTTCTCAAATTCAATTTGTGTTCTTTTCCACTATTATAACAGATATGTGTTTGTTTATAGTAAAGTTTTGATTTGTTGTTGTGGTTAATATAGAGGAAAAGAGAGACACATATGGTTAATAGAGAGGAACAAATTGTGAATGGATATAATAAAGAGGAGAGAGGGAGGGAGATAGAAGGATAAACACAACACATGTTAAAGGAAGGTTGTTGTGACGGCAACAACATGGATGGAGGAAACATGTATGGAGTGTTTACTGATTAGGGTTTTAAGTTTTAAGTGGGCTGGGCATATTTTTTAAGTCTTGGGCCAGGGTGTGTTGTGGACTTGTGAGAAACAAGTATGGAAAAAACTAAGGCGTTATTTTTCCCACCCTATGGCCTTCTCCCGCGCCTTGTAAAATTTCCAAAAATGCCCTTGTGCATTCCGGATTTTAAAATCCGGATTCGTGTTTACTATTTTGGATTTTATAATCCGGACAATTCTTATGTATAATCAGCCATCAGACTCTCTCACATTTCAGCAGTTTTAAGTTTTGCTTTTAAAAACAACAAAAAAACTAAGTAAAAAATGCTAAAAATATGTCAAATAAAATCATAAAAATAGCACCAAAAAATTCTAAAAATCAAATAAAACTAATGCAAATTTTTTCGGATTTTTCTGAGAATATGAAAAATTAAAAAAAATGAAAAATGGGTCTAAACGATGGAATTTTGGATTTTGAGGGGCAGACTCCCGTAAGAAGTTTCTTCTACAAGAGTCATGGTCCTTGAATTTTTTTTCTGATTTTCTGGGGAAGTTTCGGAGCAATCCGATCAAGTAGCCCAAAAACCCGATTTTTGACTAAGAACAAGTAACAATGACCCAAAACAGAAGGATGAGAGTTAGGAAGATTAATACTGTCCCTAAAATGATTATCCATGTTACAAACATGTTTAGAATTTGTGCTGATACAGTTCGGATTATATAATCCGAACTGTTTTACCTTGAAAAAGGGTGTTTAGGGGGTTTCCGGATTATGTAATCCGGAAACATCATGTAACGCGCCCTATTTTTTGAAGTTTCCGGATTACAAAATCCGGAAAAATCCGTTACTCATTTTTTCACCCTTTAACAAAAGAAAACACCATTCTGGATTATAAAATCCGAAAACTAAAGGGCATTTTTGAAAAAAATAGGGCGCGTGAGGAAACCCACAGAGTGAGAAAAGTAAATCCCAACTTATTTTCTTATCTTTTATATTTGGGCAAACCAATGCATGACTTTATCCATTTTGATCATACCATACATATATGCATATTAAAAAAGTGTTTAGATGTTTTGCTGATTCCAAATTCCAAATGATGGCATGTGCGTCACATGAGTGGAATAGTTTTTTAATTTTGAATCGGGTGTTAGAGATTCGAACCGCAACTCCTACATCTATTATGGAATATTCCTATCAACAAATGAGCTAAGTTCACAGGGACTTGGCTTTCTTATTTTTATAGTAGTCTTTTGTGATATTTTCATTTGAAGAAAGAAAAAAATTCGTGTTACAAATCTTAGGAATTGATAACTTGATTTTTTTTGTCTTCGTAAGCTTAACTCAGTTGATAGAGACAATACATAAAAGTTAGTTTTTTAGATGTTACATCAACGAACTTTTGCATGGTGGACCATTATGAAACGCAAATCTAGTGATCAAGATTCAAGACTCAAATGAGTTTGCATTAGCTCATTTGGATTGATCTGATTATGTTGACTTAAAACTTTAAAGTATGTTTTTTCAGGTTTTAGGTTCGATTTTCCTCAACGCCAATTTTGGTGGGTTAATCCATACAAAACTTTACTCTGGCTTTAAACGAGAATCTTGTAAGTGGACGATGAGATTAAATCTATCAAATTAGTCGATCATGAAAAGTCAAATATCGAATTTTAAAAAAAAATGTTGAAATTCATGTAAATGTGATTTTAGCAAATTCGCAACCATGAACTACTAGCTTCAATTAGTGATTTAGCAAATTTTTGGGTTGTCCAGGCCTGAAAATTGCGTTTTTCTTAAACCTTATAGCCGAAATCAAAGTATTTGCAACTCAAAGATTCAATTGAACCTGAAGACAACTTTTTGTTTCTCTCTCTCTAAAAAACGTATCCTCTGACTTCTCTCTTGAACTTCAAAAGCCTTGCCTCCCTTCTTCCAAATCTGCTACTGTAAGAGATGTAGAGGGTGTTGCTTGATGATGCGATGATGGATCTTCCATCCGCATATCTTTCCTTCTTGTCTTGTGTCCTTTGACCAGTTTTAGGTTTCAAAACTCACGGCGGTCGCCGCATCGGTGAGTTTGATTCGTCGGTTTTTGCTCGTCTCCCTTCGGCAAACAACACACTCTTGATCTAATCCTCCTTCGTCGCGTTTGGGTCGCTGCCGTTTGGAAGGAACTAGGAGGTTGATGTTGGTTTTGATTTGGCTTTGGAAACTCGAATCTGGGTTGTTTTGGCTCGGATCTTGTGTTTTGATTTCATATTGTTGCTCGTTGGTCCGAATCTGCTGGTTTGGTGGTTCAAGCTAGTTATGTTTGGATTTTGTTCGTGTATGCCAGGAGGTTTCATGCAAGTTTCGTCTTTGGGGTCCTCGTATCTCCGATTTTTTGTTGGCTGGTCTTTGTGTTTTGTTTTCATTTTATAGGTTGTTGGATCTTCTCTTTTGGCGATTGTTTGTTTTGTGAAATCTCCGGCTGTGTTGTTTTGTGATTGTGTTTTCCTGTTCAGAGATTGGGGAGCTTAGATTCTGGCGTAGGGGTGGTTCGGTTTAATTAACCTGAAAGGGTCTGGTCCTGTTAACCTGAAAGGGTCTGGTTACTGACGTATTTGACTCATCCCTCGATCTGAGTTCTTACACGTGTATGCTCAAAAGAGTTTGTATGCTTGCTGGTGTATTTAGGGAGCGGTTGGCACTTGGATTTTGTTACCGTGTTGGCGGTCAATCCATTCGCCATTTTTATACCTTAACTCTTCTTTTGTAATGTTCACTTTTCATATTTTTTGTAACTTGGTTTCGTGCTTCTATGTGGGTTCGTTGGGTTGCACCTGTGATAAGTGAATTTGTGTTAGGATAGATTAGGGTTGGTCCACCTAGTTTGTTTTGTCATGATGTATTCCCATTTGGGTTTTACCTGGGTCAGGTCGAATGTCCCCCAATCTCTGTATCTCTTTTTTATTTAATGTATTTTGTCTTTTGCCTAAAAAAAAAACCTTATAGCCTATTTTGCTATGCACATAATTGACTTTTATTTTTATTTTTAAAGAATGCACATAATTGACTTGAATGCCAACTATCTACTTGTTACGTGGAAAAACTTGTAGCATAAAGATAAAATATACTCCCTCCGTCCATGTATGTAAACACCTTTTATATTTTTCACATTTCTTAAAAAAAATTGTTAGTGTAATTAATTTGTCTATTTTATGTGTTAATATTACAAAATTGTTATTTGTTTGTATGTGCATTAAATTTGTCTTTTCATATTTCAAGACAAGTTAATAGTATTAATTAGGGGTATGTTTAAGAAAAAATATAATAAATACATCTAATAATTTGTAAAAGGGTCTATATTTAAAGACAAAAATAAAGTCACTTAGATATAAGGACGAAGGAAGTAGCATATTAATGTAATAAATTATAGTAGAAGATAAGGAGAGCAAATAATGGGTACAAGAATACTGTTGAACCTCGGGAGAAAAAAATATTTCCCTATCTTTTATATTTGGGCAAACCAATGCATGCCTTTATCCATTTGATCATACTATACATTACAAGTTTTTAGATGTTTTGCTGATTCCGAATTCCAAATGATGGCATGTGCGTCACATGAGTTGAATAGTTTTTTAATTCTGAATCGTGTTTATATGAATTTGGATTTGGTATAGTAGCTATATTGAGTGCTTTCGATCTTAGATTATTAATCTAGATCATTTTACATTAATTTTGTTATTTTGTAATTTAAGTATTCAAAGACTCAATTGAGAAATTTTTGATAAAAAATTGAATTTTCTTTTCTTCAAAACAAATTATAAAAGAAAAACAACTCAAAGTCGGTCCTAGTTTTTTCTCTAAGTTTTCTCTTCCATTTTCTTCATTGAAGGGTAGTTTTGGGTCAATTCTTGACCTGAAATCACCCTCTTCTTCATCTTTTTCTCTCTATTTCAATTTAAATAAGTGGTTTTGACATAGATCTAGGTTTTTTCTTTGTGATTTCATCATCTAAGTGTGGTGGTTTGTTGTTCGTCGTCTTGTGCGGCGCTGTTTGATTTCCCGTCTTCTTGCGGTGTTCATTTGATTCATATTGAAAGGTCGATTATTCAATCAAAGATTTGGGCGCCAATGTTGCAGATCCGGAGGTCATGGATATTCCGGTCACTTTAATTTTATCATATATTTTTGTAGGCATTATGCCTTTATATGCTATTAACTTGGATGATGTGAGTTTGTTTGCAGATTCATCCTTTACATTTTTAGCGGTATTGAATGATGTAATCTCTCGATTTTAATGAATGAATATCATTTTTTTTTTGAAAAAAAAAAAAAAAACTCAATAATGTGTCTTAAAAAAGTTAATAATATTATAATGGCTTAATTAATGATTTGGTCCTTAAGTTATTTGTTGGTTACATTTTGGTCTCATAAGTTATTAACGTTACAATTTGGTTCCTTAAGTTAGTATCTGTTAGCCAAATAAATCCTCACCGTCAATCTTTTGCCAAAACGTTAAATAGGCACATGTGAACGGTGACGTGACAACTTGCAATGTGTATCCACCTTAGACATTGGCTTAACGGTTTCGACGGTGGAGATTTATTTGGTTGACGGAAGATGACTTAAAGAGACTAAATTGTAACGTTAATAACTTATGAGACTAAAATGTAATCAACAAATAACTTAAGGGACCACTTCATTAATTAAGTCTATTATAATTGAAACACTAAGCCAATTTCAGCAAACATCAAAAAAAAAACTTGTGAATTGTTGATGTTTGCTAATAAATTACTATCAACAAATAGAGCTAAATGTAACACCTTTTCACATTGTATTCTCTTATTAACCACAAGTAAACAACAATCATATTTTTTTTCTCACTTAATTTCAATTACATGTATCATTTTTGACATACTTGATAAACCAATTCAACATGTCCTGATGAGCCTCTTCTGCACTCTTAACTGCAACTTCATCTTCAACATTGTACCTCAATGTCCATCCATGACTAACACCAGGGTACAACTTCACAATGCTTTCTAACTGCCATAGCATACATAACTTGAAGTCTTAAGTTTTGAAAGGAAATTTAATGGAGAATGTTAACCAGTGTCCCCGGGACATTGGTTTAGCACCAAATGAAGTAAGTTTTTATTAAAAAGTATGTAATTATTTCTTAATAAAAAGAGACCGTTTATATTTCCAAGACAGAAAATTCTATTTATGGATTCCTTAATCAGTGTCCCAGGAGCACCGGTTAACAAGTCTCAAATTTAATTAAGATAATCAGCAAACAATTCTTCCATAGTTTCTCACCTTTGCTTTTGCAGACAACAATTCTTCAGTTTGCTTCAACCTTTCTTGTGGGAAAATAGAATCAATTTCAGCTCCCAATAAAGCAATAGGAACTTTCACATCTGAAGAAAAACAAAATAAAGTTTGTGGATGCTAGAAAAGCAACTCCGGTTCAAAACAATATAGGAAAAGTACAAGCAATGAACACACGATATTTGATAACGAAATTCAGTTAAGTGTGTCCAGTGGCGGTTTCACTGTCCGGCGAGTCCGGGCACGCGTCCGGGCTCCGATCCAAATTTTTTGTAATTTCTTATGTAAATTCCTCTGAATTTCTTATATAAACCCTTATAAATTGGACAATTTCTTTAAGCTTTTTGATTATTTACTTGCAATTTCTTATGTAAACACCTATAAATATGTTGCAATTTTTTTGTCCAGGCTTTGTAATAATCCTGGCTCCGCCACTGGATGTGCCTACGGGCTACGGCTAAGAAGGTGCAATACCTTTCTATTATTTTAAGCTTAGAGTTTACATTTTGCAATTTGTATTTAAATATTACGATCGAGCTATCAATAACTATAAGTAATGAACAATAACTATAATAATTTATTTAACTAGAAAACATAAAAGCACAAGATTACCATGAAATTCTTTATCTGAGATTACACCAGGATGTAGAATAACTGCAGCCTGAATATTGTTACTAGAGCTTGCTAATTTAACAGCTACCACCCCTGCAACAAAGCTAACATGTTAAAAAATTAAACTATTCCACATCCCTTATTTCAAGTATTTGTTTTTCTTAACCCTCCGGTTCTTAGAAAAAAAAGTCTAGTAATCCGGAATTCAACCATATGAAATCTGGTCAAAGATTGCACCAGTCAGAGTTGAACTCGGGTTCCGTCAAATAATTCGTCATTTAATAAAATTCATTAACTACTTGAATCCAATCACTTGATTTTTCATTTCGGTAGATTAATAATGATGTTGTGAAAGCATAAAAATGATTCACCTCCCCAACAAAAACCTGCAGCTCCTATTGATGTAACACCTTTACTCCTTAGAGCAGCAATTAAAGGCTTGGTATCTTCACATGCCTTGTCCTGTAATAAGTGATCATCAAAATGAATGTTATTGCTATGATATGAATTGTGAAATCATATGTAGAAAAGGAAAAGAAACAATTGCATTTGTGGGCAAGAAACTGACCGGCCCATGAGCCTTTCTCCATGAAACTCGGTCGAATTGCGGATTATCAATATCAGCGTAGTCACCATATAGAAGATCAGGAACAACAACCAAGTATCCAGTTGCTGATACTTTATCAGCAAGTATCCTTTAAGTTTGAAGATGTCAGTGTTATGTGTTAAGTCCATAAACAAATTATTTTGTTCTATATCCCTCTTAATACTCAGGCCTATGGTAGCTGCATTCAAAGACTAACAATAAATTACTAATCTCATAGTGCAGTTCTATTTATATTTATATAACTTACAAACGAGTCGGGTTCCACTTAGTTAACTTTAAGTTCCGTGACTTTATCTCTCGCAATCAATCATTTTATCTCATTAAAATAATTTATTTTAATCATTTATCTATCAATTAAATATATTAAAGTCACTAAACTCAAAGTCATTGAATATTAAGAGGCACAATGGAGAAAAAACAATTTACCTTAGAATTGGTGCTTCATATCCTGAAATGAGTTACACACAACTTCTCATTAAATTTATATATTCAGAATAACTGCAATTTTTATTTACTAAATTTATATTTTTCAAAGGTGCATTATTTTATTTACTATGAAATATCTCTTCAATTTTTAGTCCTCAAAATATTTTTTATGGTTAATAGTGCTTTTCACACCTGTAATATATGTCATTTTCGGTTTTCACCCAATTTTCGATTTGATTTGCATCCTCATAAAAAAAATAAAAAATTCCAGGATACCCCCCTCCCCCATCCAACTAAGCAAATTCGCTTATGTGGCGTTGATTTGACATTTTTTTTAATTGAAATTTTTTCCAGAATACCCCCCTCCCTCATCCAACTCAGCAAATTCGCTTATGAAATTTTTTTTTATCGTCGTGGAAAGATTTTATGACCTTTTTTTTTAATTTTGAAAATTAAATTCCAGAATTTTTTAAATTTAAAAAAAAAATCTTATAGTTTTTTTTCTTCTGATTTTTTAAATTTTTGAAAAAAAAATATTTTTTAAATTTTTTGGAAAAAATCTGACAATTTTTCTGTTTTTTATATTTTGGAAAAAAATCTTAAATTTTTTTTCTGAATTTTTTCATTTTTAAAATTAATTTTCAAATATTTTAAAAATAAAATATGATGTGGAAATATTTTTTTACGCGTGGCCAAATGTCAAATCAGTGCTACGTAAGCGAATTTGTTGAGTTGGATGAGGGTATTCTGGAATTTTTTTTTTATGAGGATTCAAATCAAACAGAAAATTTCATAGAGATGAAAACCAGAAATGACATATATTACATGGGTGAAAAACACTATTAACCCTATTTTTTATGAACATTTTCCGTCTTAAATCTCAACATGTAGCAAACCAAAGTCCACGTGGGCATTTTAATGACGTGAAATGTTCATGATTTCTTAACACATTTTTTTATTAATTTAATTATTATTTATAGTTGAAATAATATGAAATACTGGGATTTAAGATCAATAACCCTTAAATTTTTCAAATCAATTGTGTGAATATGATCCCAAAGAACCAAAAGCCTTAAAAATTATAGATCATTGTTCTTTAAACTTTTGAAATTGTTCTCACGCATCCAAAATTACCTTTAATAACCTAACAACAGCATTGTTCGCTTCTTAATATTTAGTTCACGGATGAACGACAGTTAACTTCTATTGAAGGTATTAAGAAATTTTTTGGTGCATGAGAACAATTTCAGAAGCTTAAAGAGTAATTTCCAAAATTATATATGATGGTCTTGTGAGTGATGCAACCGGTTTGCTAAAGAATTTAGAGACCAAATGTGTTGATTAACAATATTTTAGAGGCTAAATGTCTAAAAAGAGCTTTAAATTAAAAACAAAAGTTGGTAAAAAGCAATTTTTTGTAAAAAGATAGTTAGTAATTTCTTTTTGGTACACAAACAAAATGACAAATAAACATTAAAACTCACACACAATGATACAAATAGAGTGACTGAGGTTTGAACCTCGGTTACGACGTCCAGTCTAGTAATTTCAACATTTTATTGGTTGAGCTAGGACATATAAACATATAATTGGTAATTTTATAACAACTAAAAACATATTCAACTCAATAAAAAAATAATAAGAAACAAGAGTGATTTGTTTGATAAATAAAATCAATGATGATGGTGGTGAAATGCACATAGGTGATAAGTCATAACTCATAAGCATAGTTTGTAGCTTTATCAATGATCTTTATCTTATTCCCTTTTTATGGGTAAAGGAAGAAGAAAAAAACCAGCAGAATATATTATAGTTGAACAATATAAATAAAATGACACCTTAAAATTAGTATAGGACAAGTAAGTAGAAAGGTAAGAAATTGAAGAAGGATTTTGAATTTTACCAAAGATATCAGAAATTAGGATGAGAGCCAATTTGGAATTAGAAGGTCCAGTGACATAGGACTGAAGTCCTCCAAGTTCAAGGACAGTTCCAACTCCATGGATACCTGAGTTCAGGTTAGGTGGATTTTGAAGACAGTGAGAACTTGACATGCCTAAGATATAATAGATGAATTGATGCAGAGAGTTGACAGAAATGTTACCAAATATGTGTTTTTATATATGGTGTTACCAAATATGTTTTCCATTAGAAAAATAATAGCGTCTTCCATTAGAAAAACAAACATAAGAACGTCATTGGGTGCATCATAAAATTTTATTATAATTGCACACTTTCTTTCAATCTAAACGAGGTATATATTATAACTCCAAAAAAAAAACGAGGTATATATTATAAGCTTGGATAATTGTATATGACTTCTATAACAAGTAACAACTTACTTTTGAGCATTAAAAAAACCAACTTACTCATGAGAGTAAACATAATCAGTTTTAAAGCATATCATTTGACATAAATATTTGTGATAATATTGAAGAGAGCTTATGACATGTCAATAAATTATTTAAACTTAGTTTCATAAACTCTTTAAGTGTTATTCTTTACCTTTGTCGTTAATATTATTCATAAATCACAAAACAATGCATCATTGTGGTCTGTGGATACACAGTTTCTCTTAGTTCAACCATAACAAAATTTACGCAATAGATTTAAAAAATAGAGCATTCATTATATGCAATAACAATTAGTATAGGATCTCACTAGGGTAGTATAGAACTTGTCTTCATACCCGCATTTGGAAGGAAAAAAATCTGAAGGCTAGATCAAGAAAAACAATGGCATATACACCCAATGAAACATGAGTAAACATGAGTTTTCCAAAATTTTTGATGAATTCGAAAGCATTTTGTCAGAGCGTATTTGAGGCAGGGCGAAGAGGGCGACCGCCCTAGGTCCCAAAAAATAAGTACAAAATTTGGGCCCCAAAATTTTTTTAGGGCTCTATTAGCCTTAAAAAAAATTGCTTAGTTTTTTTTATCAAGTTTTATGTTTATTATTCAGTATCCAAACTGTAGGTTCACCCTAGACCACCAAAATTTCAGAAACGGCCCTGCGTTTTGTATTGATTTCTAGATTAAAAAAATACAATTCTGATATGTTTAAAGTGGTATGGAATGCTGCGGGGGTGAACTCATAGTAATTGGAAAATTAACAAGGGTAAAATTGGAATTTGTGAAGATTTGTAGGGGTGGAAGTATATGTGTAGGGGTATAGGCTAAAATTTTCCAAAATTAGACTCTTGACCCGTGCTACCACACGGATCCTACCGCTTAGAAGTTAATCGAATAAGTCGCAACAATGTAAACATATATAGTTAATAGAAGTTTTATAAAAATTTTAAAAATATGTTCCCTTTTACGACAACAATAGCAACAAAATGAAATATATAGAAAGTATTACATGTGAATGACCATTCACTTCTTGCAGTAATAATTCTTATTCATTGTAGCCATAAAAGCAATGTCAAATGCTTTGTAATGCATTATGACGTTTCCAATTCCAAAAGCTATTAGTATCAATCATAAATACCAATAGTTGACATTTGGCGTGACCATTTGTTTACTAATGAACTATCTATTGATTGAAATAATTTGACCTCTGTAATAATAAGTATTAATTTATCTTTTATTCACAATTGCATATCATTAAGTTCCATAAATATTTGAAATTCGAATTGTAGGTCTTTAAATGTGTTTTCAAATTTGACTGGTGTCGTCTATAAGCTATAACTAATATCATTAAGTTCCATTAAGTTTCATATGAATGACGTTATTGAAGAAGGTTTAGTACTTCCAAATGATATTTGAAAAATGTTAGACTTGATGAACAACATATGTATGGAAATAAACTAATTATTCTTTCCTAACCATACTTAATTGTTACATGCTATTTCAATTAAAAGTGATTGTAATATGTAAACTGTTTTATGTTGACATAAACTTTTTGACATGCTAATACGTTGACAATATATTTAAATTAAAAATGTTAGACTTCAGGCACATCTAAGAAGTGAAAGTATATACAAAGCCTTAGTTGTTGAGTCGAAATAACCACTGAAATAAGTTTCGAATAATATTGTTTTTCAGAGTTTTAGCCTAATTGTAAATGCACATGTGATTAGCCATCGTTGACTTCAGAACAGATCACACATATTACTCGAAACAGAATACTTGATTCCAGAAGTGCAGAATTATAAATTTTATCCATAGATGTTGTTTGGATTACAAAATCATCAACACAGAAGATAAACACTCAAACTAAATAGAAAAACCCAGAAAAGAAAGCAATTAAAAATGAGTCGTTGATTAATATCACATCTGCATCATACATGCCAATAACCCCTTGATCGCGTTTACGACAAATTCATTAAATGCAAACTCATTATTTTTCTGGAGGTTTAACTTGCACACGAACCATTGAATGCAAACTTATAGACCACAATTAAACATTGGAATTTTCATTGAAATAGCAACTGATAACCGAGTACAAAAGTGGTCGCGTTACATAATGATCAACATAGTTCGAAATTTAAAAGACAGAAATAAAAACATAAATACTAAACAGTGAAATAAACAGCGAAAACTATTGAAGGAAAATAGAAGCAAGTGTGAAATAGAATATAAAAAGGGGATTGTAGGAAACGAATCAAAAACAATCAAAATTGAAACCGATTTGCAACTGCAGGTCTCTCTCAATTGAGTTGTTTGGCGATGAAAATTTGAAACCTTGCGATTATGTCCGTAACTGAATAAACAAAAAACCAAACAAAGAACAAAATGAATAACAATGAATTATTCAGTATTAGAAATGAGGAATACAAAAGCTGAAATTAACAATTAACCTTGCAAAAACCCACTTGGGTTGTCCTAGTGGTATTGACTTGGGATCTGGGAGTGTGCTACTCCTCAAAGTATCAGGTTCGATTCTCTCTGGTGTCAATTTAGGTGGACTAATTTAGCTTCTTAAAACAAATTAACCTTGCAAAGTAAAAGAAGCTTCCGATTGCGACCCCGACGCAATGAAGAGCGAATTCTGACGCGATGGTCAAAAGCGAGTGGGTTTTGCAGAGGATGAAGATATGAAGACAATGATGCTTTTACTTTAGTGGGAGAAGGACGAAAAATGACCAAAATGAAGGTAAAAGATGAAGGGTTTGTGTGTATTTTTGAAGAAGAAGGAGAAGAGAAGGGTTTGTGTTGTTACGCGTGAGAGAGAGAGAGAGAGAGTGAATGAGGAAAAGATGAAATGGTGGTACTGGTACGTTTCTGTATGAGAGAGAAAGTGAAGAGTTTGAAAATAGAGTTTGAATCAACGGCTGAGATTAAGTGTGTGGTTGGGAGATTAGATTAACATTAATTACTTGCCTAGGAGGGAAAAATGTAAGGGATTAGGGCAAACATGCCAGCTCATCAAGTCTAGCTTTTATAATAAAGGATTCACTTGACTTGCTTGGTTTCAACAACTTTTAATCGGTCTCTTCAGCACTTTCTTCAATTGCAATTGCTCTTTAGGCACCCCATATTGCTCACATGCCCTCCAAAATTTCAATAATGTTTCCTATACATAGCCATTGGAAGTTGCGTTCCTATGCTCTCAAGAATCACGTTTCGAGAGTCTCGGAAGTTATCTCCCTATATGATCTCCCAATAATGTTAAGCAATACTAAGTTTTTGCAGTTGACATTAACCGAAGGGTACGGCTCTTCTCCCAACAATTTTTGCTCATTCCCAACAAAATAGTCTAGCGTGAGTTAACTTACGCATGAGTATTCTTAGCTTGTTAACTCACGCAGGAGTATTTTGTGTTGGGAATGAGCAAAAATTGTTGTGAAAAGAACAATTTTCTTAACTGAAATACCTCAAATTTTACAAATACCTCAAATGCATTTTTCCCTTGTCCCATTTCCAAGAATGTACTAATTAACTTCTTGAGAATGGTTACATCGAGAACACCATTTTTTTCTTCTTTCATAATCTCTGATTTCCTTAACAAAATCCCAACGAGAGTATATATGGGACAAGGGAAATATGCACTTGAGGTAATTTTGAGAGTATCAGAACACAGCTTCCAATGGTTATATATAAGGGCATTTTCGAATCTTTCAGTGGCATGTGAGCAATGTGGGAGGCCTAAAGAGTTCCTTCTTTAACATTGTATCCTACGGTCCATCCATGAGCAACGCCAAGGCCCAAAGCACCAACAAGTTGGGAGAACAATACACCTATGGATATTGCAACCAAAATATATAATATTATAAAATGTGAAACTTTTTAATAGACATTAAAAAAGGAAATGCTTCATTTTTCTTAGAAACTATCTTATTTTAACTTTTGAAAAAAAAAAACTATATTTTTTTACAAAATTTCATTTATCATAATGTTTTTTTTTTTAAGAATCAAAAAATGGAATTTATATTCACACTATCATAGACGCCTCTTTAGCACAAGACGTGTCAAAGAAGACGCTCAAAATATAAGCAAATACACAAACACGCAGTCAGCCGATACCCAAACAAGTTAACGGGCCCAACCACCACTGCTGACAACCAAAAACAAAAGCGGCATTATTAGCCTTCAACCACCAGTATGACTGAACCTTATCTATAAGCTTCGTATTGGGAGTGTGAAAATTATTAAAAAAAGTCTATTATTACGCTCATTCCACACTAGTCAAACACAAAGAAGCCATAATAAGTTAGTAACTGTAAAAATGATCGACGTGCCCTTGTGCCACCCAAGTAGTAATTAGTAAACTGAACAAAATATGCACGAAGGTTGTGATGGTCTACACCTGCAACACCAATCCAAAATCGAACCTGCTACCAAATGATGCCAAAATTATCGCAATGAATAAACAGATGTTGTGGACTTTCAAGCTGTCCTCAATCCGCCGAACAATAGGTGTCTGCGACAGATATAATGTCACGATTTAGTAAATTGATTTTTGTCGGCAACCTATCACGAAGAAAACACCAAGCTAGGATGGAAACCTCTAATGGCACCCGAGCATGCCATATCAGGTTATCTGAAACGTCCAATATAGGGGGTTCTTGAGAAGTGAGCAACTGGTAACCTGTACGAACCGAGTAACCCCTCGCAATGTCAAGATGCCACTGCCAGATATCTGAAACATGAGACTGCAAAGTAACATTAGATAACAAGACCCTACACTCCTCTACCATCTCCTCCTCCCACGCCCACAACCTCCTCCTTCACTGCCACACCTCACCCCCTTCCTCCCAACCTTGAGAGAACAAAGTAGCAACCGAAAATCGACTTGTTCTATGCTAGATCAAACAGCCCACTGAAACGCTGACAGAGAGGAACACCTCTTAACCACTTGTTCTCTGCTATCATAATGTTTTAAAAAAGTTCATTAACCCACCGTAATTATGATCTTTGACTCCCAATAGACGGCCCAACATATTTCCACATGTTACCTCTTGGGCTCAAACCTTTGAGCCCGCTATAAAACTAAGCAACTTGACATTTGATTTAAAATTTTATAGTAAAATTATTTTAATGAGAAATTATATCTTTATAAGCGGAAGATCATGCTCTATGTCTAAAAACTAATATTAATTTAGATATTTTGTTGTCATGCTATGTCCATTTGTACTATTTGCTTTTATTTTATTTAGGGTGTTGCAGATTCATCTGCACCCCATTTACCAGCACACCCCCCCACCCCCCACAAAAAAAAACCCTGTTGACTTCTCAAAAATTGTATTAATGAATAATCCTCAAGTTACAAAGGAATCCAACTCCAAGTCTAGGTTTTATCGAAAATCTGTCTCTAACACAACTTCATAGATTTAGTGTTGTGGAACTTACATATGAATCCCTTCGTTAAAGCATTACACTATAAAATATTGTAGTATTTTAATATTTAAGTATTTATTTAGAGTTGAGATTGAGATCTCATTTATTTTATATTAAAGGCACTGTTTATATATTGGGATCATTAGGCCAATCAAGGCACAATGGAAAGTCTCACTGAAAAACTCAACTCATGTTATTATAAGTGAATAATATAAAAAGTACATTTGCTAACAGGCTATTGGTATGACTTATAATTTTATTTTTACTTGTATAAGAAAGAAAGGGAAGTTGGCTATCCCCCTGTCACCATTCCTTAGGAGTTGGTTAACTTCCTTTTATCTTATCTACTTTGGATAAGAATTGTTATTTCTTTGCATAGTATAAGGTTGTGCTATTTTTTCTTCATTCTTGAAAAAATGATTGATTGGAATTTACGACCAACTTCTTATAGGTCATAATTTGTGTTCATTGTATTGCATGTTGCTTATAGTATTACTAAATTCCAAACATAAAACTATTTTGAATTATCAATTTGTACTACTATTAATCCATTTTCTTGAGACAAATTTCCTTTTATTATTTAATAGCTTTGCATACTTCGAATCGTGATTGCTCTGTTACTGCTTTATTATTTTATGGACATGTCTAATGAGGCAATCAATTTTTGGTTGCTATTGTTGCCACAACATGTTTAGTCTCCACATGTTAATCCCTAGTTGATACCTTCAATCAGTCCACTTGTTAATATAAATATTTTAGACTATAGTCCAACACCATGATGGTTTTTTTTTATGATGGATAAGTTATTATCATAATTAAAGTCTCCTATCATGTGGAGTGTGTATAATTTTTTTTTATTTATCCAACTTCTCTCTCTGCCTCTCATCTTATTGATGGTGAACTAGAAAGGAAGCAATTTGATTTTTTATGTACTAGATATCTAATATGTGGTTGAAAATTGATGGATATGTTTATCTAAAAAGATTGAAATAGATAGTTGTTATAAAAGAGACAAAACATAAAAACAAGTTTAATAAATATGGAACTCACACATTTTAAACGTGGAGAAGCGGAGTGCATAGAGTTTAAACCTCAACTATATTATGCAATGTTATCAATTAAGCTAAACTCACATGATAATAATATCGAATTTTTATTATAACTACTTTTGTAATTTTTACAATATCAGACACTTACAAAAGAAGTATGGCAGGTTTGCCCATAATGAGTTTGGCAGCATTAAATATTTCGTGGAGACGTGAAGGGCATTACACATTAGCACACAAAGAAGACTATTATTAGGTAACTCTATCGATGTGAATAGCCTATAGGAGCTTAATGGTTGTTGGTTATTATACTTTATAGTTGGATATATGCACTTGTAATTACCCGAGTTGGGTAAACCAATCAACTTTCCTGATTTTAGGTAACTATCAATGTGAATGAAAACACTCTTCACACACAATGACGTGTAATAATCATACCAAACTCGACAAACCAAGATATTAAACATAACTATAAATCAATCATATTCAACTATAGTTAACTACTTCAACAATTCTTCAAGGACCCCCCCCCCCCTCTCTTTTTTTTTGGCATGAGGAGGGATCAGTTCCAAGCAGCACTAATGACAGTATAGGACTATTAAACTTCAATAACCCCTTGCCTAAATTTACTCCTCAATCCAAGCCACTTTCTTAATTTGTGAATTAGGAAAATATCCACCTATGGTTCATCATTTTGCCTTTTTCACTAAAGCAACTGGTCCAAACCTCTTCCTTGTCAACACTTTGGGCACGTACACATATTCAGAGAGGAAAGAATTCTTTACATCTTATTCAACCGATTTCAATTGTGTGTAGTGTGATTGTAGTCAACTACATTTTAATTGTCCAATCAATATTCAATCCAATAGTCTAAATTTTAAATAACAAACTTCAAATTCAAACCATTTAATTTTAATTAGACAATCCAAATATGACCAACTCCATACGTCATAATTGATTGTGAGGGCACACACACAATCTACATCAACTCAATTATGTTTGCTTGGCCTTTACCGTCTTGCTTTTGTTGTATGGTCAGGCACCATCCTGTGGAAATCGGCTATGGGGGTCCATAGTGAGATTAAAAAATCAAAGATTCATAATCAAGCTATTTATTTTATGTTCCTCTTAATAAAATGAGGACTAGGAATTGTGAAAATTAAATTATGGTTCGTGCCCTCCTGAATATCTTTTCACCCTCAAATAAGATCGATATCATAGCAACTGTGATTCCTAGGATGGAATTACCGTCTACCAAACTTTGAGATTTGACGCATAATAATGTTCCTAGGATGATATATATTTCACCTGCAATGACATTCCATGAAAAGCATATTTTAACCTAGGAGACATATGGCATCAGCTGATTGAGAAAATTCTATTCAAACGTGTCAGAACAATAGTCAAATATACATGCATCTTTTAACCGAAATTCAAATTTTAGTTCATCACGTTGTGAAACGTTGCTTCTTTCGTTAGACTCAACTCTCGTTAATCTATTAATAAACATTTTTATTTATAGAGGGATGGACATGTGAGCCGAAAATTGTTATTTTAATAAACAATATCAACAAATCACTACCAATAATATGTGCCATTTTAGATGCAATTATGATTGATTGAGAACGTAAAAATATTTTATTTATAAGAAAGAAAGATTTGCTAAACTAAGATTAAGGTCTAAACCTCCTATATATGAAAAGAGTGATATTTGAACAAGCAAGATGTAACAATTTTTTATACACATAATAAATACACACATAAAATAAGTGTTAATCTGATTAAAAGGGAAAAACAAATTTATTAAATTGACAAAATACACGTAGACGACTATTGGGTTGTCAAAATAACTTTTTCTATTTGTCCCACCTTCAAAATAACTTCAAGAAGTCTATCAGGGGTGAAAATTAACCAAGAGAGTCAATTGAACGTGATTAACATGACCTAAAAGCGCTTAAATATAAATCAACTCTATCCACCTTACATTATCTAATGAACTAATTTTGTAACGAGACAAAATTCTTTTCTTCATAAGTCATAACTTGTACTTACCAACAAACACAAACACAATCAGCTTTTGCCTTTTAAGCATGTTTGTTTGGATAGGTTTTGAACCACATGACTTTGTGGTCCCATACCAATTTCTTAAAGGCCCTTGAAGCTGCAGCTAACTGATCAAGGCACTAGTCCTCACCTACTAACATGTCCCCTTCGTAAGCTAAAAAAATAAGAGAAAAATGAAATGGGGAAGAACATATTAAATGAGAGAGTATATTTTCAACTTACAAATGATTATAAGTAGAATATTGATGAGTTTGCTAACTTGCTTTATTTTATCTCTATGGAAGAGTGGGGGATGAAAAGGGTACCTTTCGCATTCATCTTTGCCCAAAGCCAACCACTTGATGTTTTGGACCCACTTGTATGGTGGGGATAATACATCCACCAAGTCATCATCTCTACCTAACTTAACCACTTTTGGTTTGCAGACCTCTATCAAAGAAAATTTCAACCTTAATAAATACTAAGGAAATATATTAATTAATATATAATTGGAGTTAAAAAATCAATAAAATGTTGGTTTAGTCAATTTAACAACACAATATTTTAGAGATATAAGCATGACTTCATAGCTGCGGTAGGGAGTTTAGGAGTTAAGTGGTAATTAGATCAAGAATTTGATCATAAATTGATAGAGTATATCATTCAACATCGTTAAAAACGTAAAAGATGAATCAGAGAATAAATTTGCAACATTTAAATTAATAGCAATGTGTTTAAAAAGTGTCTGGGACACTCGTTAACATTTTTCATAAATAATATGATAAAATTAAAGTGATCGGCCGAAATATCTATGTCTCTGAATCTGTAACATTAATGCCCGAATCATTGATATTGAATAACCAATCTTTAAACATGAATCAAATGAACACCACAACTAGTCGGAAAATCAAACAATGTTGTACTCAAACGACGAAATCACAAAGAAAAAACGTAGATCTATATGAAAATAACTTATTTAGTTTGAGAGAGAGAGAAAGAGAGAGAGAGGTAATTTCAAATAAAAAATTGACCTAAAATCACCCTCTTAATGAAGAAAATAAAAGAGAAAACTTAGAGGAATAAAACCATAGAATGTTGCCCTAGGAGTATCACTGCTATCTTTTTCATTTACTACTACCTTCGTCGCAAACATGTGATCTAATATTATTTTAACAGTTTGAGTGAATATCTATTATTAATAGGTCTAGTCCCTCCTAACACTCGCACATTTTGAGC
>Ga0315915_1002882_pt1 | contig 21887 bp, 15 predicted proteins | sample MpolbnodulesMG_FD_207738 | JGI IMG/M metagenome (GOLD analysis project Ga0315915, IMG submission 207738) | Medicago polymorpha root nodule microbial communities from Los Angeles, California, United States - branched nodules | ecosystem: Host-associated > Plants > Roots > Nodule | place: USA... | reverse complement strand
AATATATTTATTTGCAATTGAAGTAAAATAGCTCAAAAAGGAAATAATATTTAAATAAAACTAAATCAAATCTAAATATAATAAACTCAAATAACATATTAAAAATACTAATTTATCGACTCATCAGGTACACAAAACTCACAAGTTTCAGCAAAATGGCTCAAGTGTTCATGAGGACTCATAGCGTCGGTCCCGTCAAACTGTCTATCTTTCAAACCATTCTGAACAGATATCTTAATATCAAAAGCTACAGGATTAGCGGGTTGAAAGGTAAGAGGTAGTCGACCACGGTGATTGGCTAACCCATAGTCTCCCAACTTCGGCCTCTCTAGTAGTGGTTCTCCCATTGTACTAGCTTTAGGAGAAAAGATTGTTTCAGATTCAGTAAGTGTCGGACTTGGTATCTGCTCTCGTGAACCAGGTGGAACTGACTCTGACAACCAGACAGCTTTCCGATTTGCTCTTGCAGTTCTTTCTATTTCAGGATCGTATTGCAGATCGTCTGAACTCTGTCTACCTCGCATAAACAACAAAATACCTTAGTAGCACTGCACGATACAAAATAAATAATGAATACTGATTCAATAAAAATTTTCTTACAAAAATTTAAAATGGCAGAAATCCTAATTAATAATGCTATTGCCTTGTTGAAATAATTCAACAGTCCCCAGCAGCGGCACCAAAAACTTGATGAATTTTAATAAAAATTATATGAAAAGTGTCTACAAAACTAGTAATGACAGAGTGTCATCATCATGCTAAATTCCAACTTTGGGTATCAGATTCAAATATATACATTTTCTCACTATTGTTTGTGAATCTATATGATGCCCGTGTATTGATGATATTGTATGACCTTTATAAAATTAAAAACTCATTGGTAGAACCATTGACCAATGAAATTTTATCCACGAGCATTGCAACTTCTATTGGTTTAATATCGTATTTGATGTTTCAGGTAGTGGAAATTATTTAATAACATGGATGTCTTAACTAAAATATGTTACTCTAACTTCATCCTTCTTGATTATAAAATGTGATTCTTCACGGTCGAATACAATATCTATAGTGTTGAAGTTTATTTCTCTTTTGATTAATTAGTGATTCGGCCATAATTGATATTCTACTTTTAAAATTCATATTATTTTACGAGAATTTGATTATTTACATCTAAGTGGGAGAATGTTATATTAATTATTTAATTAATCAATTATGAATTGAAATAATCAATTGTTTATGAATTATTATTAATATAAAATATGGTCAAATGTTATTAAGACTAATTTAGTCATGAATTATTTGATTGGACTTTGTTTTTGAATGGACTGTGATGTATTGTACCATTCAGTTAAGCCTAATTAATGACCCATTAGATGGTTAATAGTGTCTCTAAAAACTTATATGGTAATGAGGATAGTCATTCTTCCATATTTGCTCTCTAACTCCATATATCTTTGTAATCCTAAAGGTATGATGTTCATGATTTATCTTTGATATTTTAAATATGTTATAACTTGTATCTATGAATTTGGTTATCATGTTAAATCCCATCATGTAAAAATTAAAGGAAAGGAAAAAAAAAGGATATATGAATAAGATGAAGGGAAATCGCGAAAAATAATACAAACAATTGTAGTGGAATTTAAATTCTTGTCTTTAGATAGATCTTTATGAATTATCATGAATCATCGGTTAAATTATTATTTCTTGTGACACAATATCGTTGATACTCAAAGTTGATTATGAGTGTTGCACAAACAACAAATCTACTTAGTCCGCACGAAAAGAACCCTTACGTTCATAGTTTTAGATGGACAAAATGGAAGTTGAGAGAGAGAGAGAGAGAGAGAGAGAGAGAGAGAGGGTGATTTTAAAAAGTCGAGTGAGTTTGATTCAACACAAGGGTTTAACTATGATAAATGAGTTAAAGTACATATGAAAAAGTTTAAAATTTGTAGGGTAAGTAAGTTTGTAGTCGCTATAAATATCCAACAAATTTTGGTCCCCCCGCCCCCCAATATTTTTCGTTATAATTTTTTGGTCTCTGCTCTTAAGTAAACTTATGTGTATCCTTTGAAATTTTGAATTATAGTTTTGCAATCATGTTTACTACATTATAGAAATCCCTCTTTCATATGTTTAGATTTTTTTAACAAGGGATTAAAAATGAGCTTTTAAGTTTTTGACGCTTGAAAATTCATATTTAGTTAAAAAATACAAAATTTTATAGTGAGAGATATTTATTGTTTTCTTAACATCTCTATAAAAATTCATTCAAATATATATAGGTTGTACATATTTTGACTTAAAAACAGAGACCAAAAATTGTGACTAAAAGCATTTTGCGAACAAAAAGTTGCTGAAATTTTCTAGAAGGACTAAAACAAAATTTGAGATATTTAAAGGGACTAAAAACATATTTAACCTAAATTTGTATATTTCATTGAAATGTAAAACATAGTCATAGTAAACTTAGTAAACATGTACAAATGTTGTTTGATTGTTGTTTTGGTGTGAAGGTGTTATTAAAATGTTGAACTTTAGTTAAGTTAAAGTGTGCTTAGTAAACTTATTAGTTTGCCTCATCAATTTATTGAATTTAAAAATTGATAATCAAGAATCAAACCATCTAGTTCGATTTCCTTAGTTCGATTTGGTTTTTGAATCGAACCAGAAATGACCAGACAATTTTTTATTTTGCTTTGAATTAAATTTTGGTTCAACCTATGTACACCCCCCTAAGTATAATGTTGTAAATTTTAAAAAGTTATAACAAATAAAAAAGACAAACACTAAAACTATTATTAGACAAAAGATAATGGAAGAAAAATAAATTATAGCTAACTATACCTTGATGTGCTAGCTTATTGGTAAGAACTTTAAAATAAAATTGTAAAAATAACAATTAATACCACGTTTTTAAAAAAAATATCGAAAAATGACTTCAATGCAATTTTGGTCATTTTATTTTGACGAAACTTTAATTTTGGTCTCATTTGTGATTATCATTTCAAAATTAGTGACCAATCTATAATTTTGATCACTCAATTCATGTCATGACATTTAATTGTTCATCACATGTCCTTTGTATCATTATAATTGATATTCTTTTTATTATGTATGATTGATCAACTAAATTTAACACATCGTTATGACTCTCAAAATTTACCCAAGCAGAGCTACCCGTGGAAAATTTAGTAATATCATTGACAAGATTCAAAATAGGTTGAGTGGCTAGAAACAACAATGTCTGAGCTTTGCTGGAAGACTTACTTTATCTAAATCAGTTATGAGTTCCATACCCTATTATCATATGCAATATGCAAAGCTGCCTAAGACTATTTGCAATGAGATGGAAAAAATTCAAAGGAGGTTTTTGTGGGGGGATACAGATCATTCCTGCAAACCTCATCTTATGAAGATACTTTGGAATCTGATCACTAATCCGAATGACCTCTAGTGTAAGGTTCTCTATAGTAAGTATGGTAGGAACAATGATCTTAGGGTATCTATAAAATCTCAACCCTATGATTCTTCTTTGTGGAAATCCTTAACAAGCATTTAGGACCAATTTCAGCGGCAGGTAGTGTGGCAGTTGGGGGATGGGAACAATATCAATTTTTGGTTGGATAAATGGGCTCCTAGTGGAACCTCTCTTATCTCCATCACTAATCAATCATATATAGACACGACACTCTCTGTGAGGGATGTCGTAACCCCCTCAGGAGAATGGGATTATAAATTCCTTAGTTCTAATCTACCTTCTACCTTTGTCTTTCAGGTTCTTGCCATCCCTGCTCCAAAAGACACAAACGGGCGAGAGAACATTGGTTGGGGAGGAACAAACACTAGGGACTTCACAGTTCAAAGTGCCTACATTGCTCAGAGTAGTAGAGTTCAACCAATAGAGGGTGATTGAAAGGCCTTGTGGAGCTGAAAAGGCCCTAATAGAATCCACATTTTTATGTGGATTGTAGCCCATGAGCGTTTGCTCACTAATTTTTAGAGAAGCAAATGGGGTGTAGGAGTGTCTCCTGGGTGTTAGAGGGACAATGAAACTATTCTTCATGTTTTGTGATATTGCCCCATTGCAACCCAGACATGGAACATGTTAGTACCTTCAAATCAAATCACTAACTTTTTTTCTTTAAATTGCAGAGACTGGATCTTCAAGAATATTAATCATAAATTGTTCGGCGCTCAAAGTAAGAAGTGGACATCAATTTTTATGGTCGCGTGCTGGTACATATGGATGTGGAGGAACAAAACTATTTTTGAAGATGATTTTCAGCGTCCGACAAATCCTACCTTCACTATTCTCAAGATGGTGGAAGATATAGACAACTACACCAACCATCCTTTGAACCTTCGTAAATGCGATACAATTTTCGTTGGTTGGACAAGGCCTGGAGAGGGGTGGATTAAGCTTAATTGTGACGGATCCTACAAAGATACTTTGGGTCTAGCCGGTTGTGGTCGTCTCTTAAGTAATTTAGATGGTAGATGGCTTAAAGGGTACTGTCGCAAAATAGGCACTTGTGATGCTCTCACTGCTGAAATGTGGAGAATGTTCTTGGGAATGCAGCTTGTTTGGAGACAAGGATTTCATCACCTTCAAGTAGAAAGTGATTCAAAAGCTTTGGTTGACATGATCAAAGGGAGCGTCAAAATTAATGGCAAAGCTCCCACCTTGGTGTGCCGTATTCAAGAGCTTTTAAAGTTAAACTGGCAGGTGCAATTCAACCATACCCGGCGGGAGGGAAATAGAAGTGCTGATTGACTTGCTAATTTTAACTTTTCTTCAAATTCTTTTGACATTCATGTCATAGAGACTCCTCCTAGTAAGGTTTCGAGTCTCCTTTTTGATAATATTTATGGGACTTGTATGCCTAGGAATATTCATATAACTATGTAGTTTTTTTTTTTGGTTTGGGGCTTTTAGCCCTCTTTTTCAAAAAAAAAAAAACTCACTTAAGAAAGAAAAAATGGGGCACATGTTGTGTACAGTATAAGTTTTGCCGACAAAAACATCGATTATTTGTGACATCCGCGTTGTCGTCACGTGGGAAATATTTGTTTCCGCAGGTTTAAAATGTCACGTGAGACTTGACCCTATGAACTATGGAGTTTTTTTTTTTTTTTTTAAGGAAATGAACTATGGAGTATAGAACGTAAGACACACAAGCTACATACAATGCACTACAATATTTTAAAATAATATACACTTTGAATTCCTTTCTTTGTATCGTTTAAAAGAGTGAAAGTTCTCCTAGAAAAAATAAAAATATTGAAAGTTATTTTTTTAGTAAGTTAAACTCATCCATCAAGATTGATATTAGGGAGAATCACGTATAAGAACTTAAAAGGAACACATTTTTAACATCACCGGACCGATCCAAACAAGTTGATTGAATGTTAAATTATCATATATATCATAAAAAATAATTGTTTTTAGTAGCAATGCGAAACTTGAACTCGCACAAGTAAGATGAGATTCCTCGGTTAAAGTTTGGACAATTTTGGGTGGATACCTATCGGTGCGGTCCCGTTGTAAACTCAACACAAACGGATATACTTTAGTTGACTAGATGGAAGAAAAGAAGAGAAGGTAATAAGAAGTGAAAAATATGATAATCTCTAGCCTTGAAAGACATTATTCACTCTATCTTGTCTCACTCCAACTTAACCTATACTATCAATCCAAACATTCCCTTGAGGGCATATACATACCCTAGTTGGAAGAGAATGAAAGGCATAGGATGAATTATTTGAAACTTTAGTTGATTGGTTCAATGTTTTTAGAAGCAAAATTTCTCTTGAACCACTTATAGCTCTTTTCTAAACTTGGGGAGATTCGAGAGGAATAATAGCATATTTGCTTTAAAATTTATCCTTAAATATTCTTTTATTGTATGTTAGGGTTAGCTTAATTTTAAAATGCTAAAAACAGTTACTAATATTTCTTCTCCATTAGGATTCTCTTCTCGATTCGTCAAACCAAATATGTATGAAATCACTCTCTTATGCCCCTCCATTAAGCTTCCTCTACACAATTGAACCAAACAGTACCTAAGTGTGTGTTCATGGATACTCTTCAATTTCAAAGACATTATTACTACCTTGTTAATTCGAGAGACAAAATTTATCTACTACCTACTACTGCAATTTCGAAGATAAAACTGTTGATTCACTTGAACTGAAATCCTTGTGACAAGGTGAATAATATGCGACAATAATTATGTATTTTTGGTTAGTTGTGAGAGTGTTAAATAAAGATTAACTACATAATTAATTTTGGAATTGTCAAAAAATATTTTGCGCAGACTAAAATACAAAATTTGTATATTTATATGGTTTAACTCATTTTTACTTTAATGTATATTCAACCATAGACAACTTCACATCAGCTCATTTTTAATTCAAACAAATTTATTACGAAATGTCCTCGTGAGCTTAACTCAGTTGTTAGAGACAATGCATAATATATGTAAGGTCTGAGGTTCAAATACTGACCATAAAAAAAAATTATTACGAAATAATTTTTGTCAATGTAAAATCAAATAAACACTAGGTCTAAAAAAAAAAAAGAAATTCTCCAATACTCAAATTTCTATCTAGGCACACAAAGTGTATAAACAATGTTGAGAAATACTCAAATTTCTATCCAATACTCAAATTTCTATCTAGCCCGTTTAGATGACTTATTTTTTGGTTTATGAAAATTTGTTTATGCAAATACATAGGTTCTCATTAATAAAAATTGTATATTTATAGTTTGCTTTTTTTTATAAACTACATTGACAAACTTATGAATAATACATTAAAACTTATTTATTTGCTTAATTTTTTTTCTCTTCATAATTTGATTTTACATAGATATAAGTAAACGTGCCATTGAAATTGAAATTCAAAGAGCAACTACATAGATATATGAGCCCGTGTAGATGAAATTCGTATAATTAAGCAATTACACAGATATATAAGCAATTACATAGATAGAAAAAGTATCCCGACGACACTCGTTAACATAGATATAAGTAAACAGGCTCATTTATTTGACTTATTTATTTATTTGTTAAAAATAAGTCAAATTCAAAGAGCCCTACATGGATATAAGTAAACGTGCCATTGAAATTGAAACCAAAACGAGTTGTTGCAAGCTTTTAGCATGTAGCCACTGACCACTAGTTGCTCAAAAATTTAAACATTAGTCGACAGATACTTCTAATTCTAAATGCTTGAACTTGACGTGCTTAATTAAAACAGATAGTACTAACTAAGAAAAGGGACAAATCAATCACGTGGGAACTGTTCCTTTTAGGGCTAAAGGAATCGTAGGTGATACGTGTGCTTTCATTGCTAAAAGTGTTTTTTCTTTTTTTTAATTTTATTATATTAATTGTTTTTAGATTATGAGCAATTTGTAGGATGAAATTGTTACCAATAAATAACAACCACTCTCATAAGTCCACTTGAACATGGTCCAAAAGTAATTTCAAGAATGTATTTACTGTTTACGTATGGTCACAAGTTAGGCATGAATCGATCACAAATTTTTATTTATTTATGGAAAATGTTAACGAGTGCCTCCAGATCACTCTTTAAACACCTAAAATGGTAAGATTTTATAGAAGTTTGTGCATTTATAGCATTGAAAATTGAAATTTTTTACTTTTTTTTTAAATTATTTTTTTATTAGGAATGTTTAAAGAGTGTCCGAGGGCACTCGTTAACAAGACCTTTTATCTATTTATCTTTATGATTGTTGGGTGGTTTCTCAAAAAATATTTGTTGCTTTCTTACATTTGGATTATTTGACATGACAAAAATGTTAGAGTTTTGAACAAAAGGGGAATTCAACCATTTAGCTTATAGATAAAATTAAGTTCCGATCTTTCTTATGGTTGAAGATAAATCATTATAATTTTGCTTTTACTTATCACATGCGATGACTTAATCTCTTTATATGTTTGTGAGTTATCCCTTAATCTATTTTAACTGCTGTATTTTAAGCGTGGATGCAATATGACTATATCATTTTTTTCCTTTCAGTGTTGACTTGATGTAAACATATATTTCTTCTATCTTAGTTCTTCTACAACACTCCTTATACTTGAGAGACTAAGCGAGTGTTTGGATCAGCTTTTGTAACACAAATACCACATCCCAAAGCAATTTCAACATGGAAATTATAAAGTTACAAATGCAAACTTCTGCTTTGATGTGATTTTTTAATGTGGTTTTGCTTGATATCCCGGTAACCAAACAAGCTATAAATTTATTAATATATTTCATTTTAGCTAAAAAAATAAAAATAATATATTTTTCCTACATATGATAGGATAGCATCTATTAATCAGATTAATAGACATATGGCAATTTCGGCTACATAAAAGTGCCAATTTCCAACACCTAGACAAGGTGGGACCCTTTAGCATAATTTTTGTGCCGCACTTGCATTAGGTGAAAATCACATTTTGTCTTTTTCACTTCAAAGTTCAAACAATACCAACTGAATTGAAGTATTAGTTAGTCATTGGGTTATACCCACTTTTCTGATGTATTATAAAATTAATTGGTTGTTATTGATTTGTATAGTTAATACTTTTTTTAGAGGATGGATAATACTTATCTTGCTGGATTTATCAGGAAGAAAAAAAGAAGAATTATGTTGTATCAAATTAATTGGTTTATTCTCCATTTGTATCGTGACTGTTTCCATCTTCATAATCTTATTGCTATGACTTTCATCTCAATTGCTGGAATTGAAATCAAAGCCACCATGACAACGTTTTGTAGATTCCTTATGCTTATCTACTTATGTCTTACTAATTTTAGTCTGTTTTAAATTGATACTCTATGTGTTAGTTGAAATGTTTGATCATGATTTGTTTTGTTGTAATTTAAGCAAATTTTGCATCCTTTCGATCTCACAAATGTCTTGTCAACATGTAATCGAATGTGGCACTTTAAAAAACACTTATATAAGTCTATTCGAGTGAACACTTGCACATATTTGTTTTCTAGATGGATGATATTAAACATTGTTGATCTTGCATGCATTATTATAATTCACCTTATGGTGAAGAAATCGGTTGATTGTTAGTTAGACTTAGACTGTGTTTGGATGAAGTAATTGAGAAATTTTGAAGAATTTAAAATTTTAGGTAATTCAAATGATTCAATTAAATTGCTTTCATTTCTAAATATTATTGTTTGATGGAGAAATAAAAAAAATATTGTCATAATTTTTGAGCAACTTTTATAAATTTTAATTTTTTTGGGCCAAATTTAAAAAATGAAATTAGGGGTCAATTTGCAAATTTTAAAAATTTTGAGGGGTCAAATTATATTTTTTGAAAAATTTGAGGGGTCAATTTGAAATTTTTTATAAATTTATTGGGGTCAAATTGAAAAATTTGGAAAATTTGAGGACCAAAATGCAAAATTTGAAAAATTATAACAATGAAGAATTTTGAAATTCTTTAAATTTAACTTGAACAAAATACTTCATAAATTTTCATCATTTTGAAAATTCTTCAAATTATTATACAAACAATGGAATTCACATCAAAGTATTTAAATTCCCTCAAAAGATTACATTCGCTCCAAATATTCTCCCATCCAAAACACTCTTAAAATTTTGATTTATTAACACTTTATTGGTTTCTAAAAAATCTAAATCTATCATTACTCGTTAGCGTCACAATTGTCTATAGTCTCTACTCCATATCTTTTTTATTGCATTATCTTAATTTTAACATTTGAACGGATGAATTACTCAAAAAAAAAAACATTTGAACGGATGAAACTTCTTTTATCGTAAAAAAATAGATCTATAATCAACAATTATTTTTTATAGTTTTAAAACACAAATTAAAATACACACGTGAAAAGTAAAGGAAAAAAAAACACACGCCTAGGGATGACGTTAACATCCAAATTAGTCCACAACCTATTATAATAGTTTTTTATTGGAGTTGAATTTCAATTTTTTTAAACGAATCAAACAACATATAAATGAGATATATAGTTTGCAGTGCTTTTTCTTCGAACTATACGCTGAATTTATATACTCATATAGTTATCCAGAAGTCCTAACTCAACTAGCAAAATGTCGAAATTGTTAGGTCGGATGTCATGACCAGGGTTCGAACCTCGGTACCTCCACTTATGTGTGTTCGTTTATGTAAAAAAAAAAAAAAAGAGGATATATATAGTTTTAATGTAGTACATTTTCTTTCAATCATACACTTCATTTAAGTGTATATATATAGTTTCATACTAGTCCATGTTTCTTCAGGTGTGAAATCCGTAAATAACAGTGTAGGAAACCTAAGACATAAGTTGCCTAATTCACTGCTTCTGGTCATGAAGATTTCTTTGGTACATCTCTTCATGACAACATGTTTTTCCCAGTGTTCATTAGAATCTATTCTTCCTTTTTTATACTCCATTATGATGTGAAGAATAAGTTGTTGTCAATTGTCTTTTGATCTCACGTGTGCTGCAAAATTCATTGAATGTTGCATAAGTGAATTTTTCCCCACTTTTTTTTTAGCAAAGCTAAGCTTGGGTCATTCCATTAAAATTAAAGAGTACAAATAAAATGACATATCTTAGTAAATATGGGGTAGGGTGAGATAGAGATGCTCTAACTATAGTATGAGTAACAATATTTTCTTGTCTCCTAATATGTTTCATGACATAACTATTTTGGGTGGATAAAAGATCCTTTTATCTAGAAATGATAGATATCCCCTATCTAATTTTGACGCACAAGAGAATAGTTAATTGAATCAACAATAATTTTACAATGGGACTCAAATATCACCAAAGACATATTGTTTTCAATAGCAAATTTGATGGCCTCATGCAAACCCAAGGCTTCAGCTTCGGTTGGTGATAGCGCACAATGAGAATAGTTCGACATACCCAATATAAGGTGACATGTGTGATTACTGAAACATAAACCATAGCATGTGACAATGTTGCAAGGGTGTGGGAGGTGGTTTGGACCATCGAATCACTTGATGCGCTTACTGATTCCATTGCTTTTGTTGTTGCATGCAACGCCACTCATGAAGTGTTCCCTTCGCCATTAGCATGATAATGGAAGATGGAAAATTTGAGTTCTCTCACATGTGTCTGAGCAAGGTATTCCCTAACGGACCATTCGAGAATTAGTGGGGAGGAAGATATGTACGACGTGCCATAGAAAGGAGCGAGCTTTAGGGAAAATTTGATGCTTCCATATATCACTCCAGTTCCCATTTGAACCATCATCGTCTACAATGGTTGCTAAGGACATGTAGTGGGTATATGCCGATTCAATTGTGTAAGAACCATCAATCGCATGCTTCCATACATAAGAACCAACAAGAGATATGATACGGGGTGGAATAGCAAGGATGTCTGAGGCATCTTGATAGTTGAAAGTTGAATTAATGAAATTAGAATTCCAAGATGCAAAGTTAGGATTTAATACATCTTGAACAACAAGTGCTTCCATGGTACGAGGTATGTGAGTTGATGGTTTGAGTGCGGGAAGAGAACGAATCCATGGGACTAACCAAACATTTATTTGGGAACGAACACCAATATTCCATCTAAATCTAAGTTTAATAAGATTTTGGGAACTCCATATGCTCCTCCAAGTATAGCTTGGATTATGAACGATATTGGCTTCCAAGAAACCTCGTCGAAGTAAGTATTAGCTTTGAGGATTCATTTGAGTAAGGAGCTAGGATCATTTAGGGGTTTCCAACCTTGCTTAGCAAGCATAGATAGATTAAGACTTCCATGTCTCGAAAACCAGGACCACCCATACTTTTATGAAGAGATAATTTATCCCACCGTATCCAATTTATTCCACGACTTCCATTCTTTTTAGACCCCTAATAAAAAGAGTTCATAATTCTCTTGAGTTTATCACATAAAGAGGAGAGAATAAGTAAGGCACCCAAATAATATGAAGGGATAGCTTATGCTACCGATTTATTTGGCACTTCTTTACTTGCGCACGAGAGAGACTTTGCACTCCAATATTGACATTTTTTCTGAATTTTTCTCCTTAATGTAATTGAAAAGGGATTTCTTATTGCGGTCAACCATGGAGGGAAGTCCTAAATAGTTACCACTTCCAATATTCCCTGACACAACCATAAAATTTGAGATACTTGTAATCGTGTCAGGAGTTTTTAACTAAAACTTATAGTTGACTTACCAAAGTTTAAAACTTAACATGAGGCAATTTCATAACATAAGAGTATATCCTTAAGGTAATTTGTTTCTGTTGGTGTAGCTCGGCAGAAGAGAGAGTTGTCGTCTACAAAGAGAAGATGACTAATAGGCGGCACTGCACTAAAAAATAAACCTACATGCCATGTAATTTCCCCGTCAGTTCATTATGTCGAAATAAAGTTGAGAGGCCTTCTGCACAAATAATGTAAAGATAGGGTGATATAGGGAATCCTTGCTTACAACCCATATCTTACAATGGTGAGATTAATTCTTATGTTGAAATTGACCAATACTTGAGAGACAGTTCTTAGTCTAGGAAACTAATACACATTAGTGATGAACTGAACTATTCCTCCAATGCATAACTTCAAGTTTCCTCTTGCCATAGTTGGTACATTGGAGTCATGCCCAGGTTTCAACTGTTCTCCAAAACTATCATCAAAGTCAAATAGCCATTATTTTGTTCTTATCATATGATTGCTACACCTAGAGTCCATAAATCACACTTCATCTTTAGCATTTATGCTCAATACATCATGAGCCAAAAGAAGAATTTCTCCTTCATTCTCAAACTCTACAAAGTTTGCATTTTTCTCCCAACTAGGACATTCACTCTGATAGTGACCTAGATTATGACATTTGAAGCCCTCAACAAATTCTTTGTTTTGTCTACCTCTTCCACGACTTCTTGAACTTACACGCCCCTTTCCACGTCCATAACCCTTACCATAATTAGAGATGTTGAGAGCTTTCTCTACATCTTATTCTTTATGAGTTCTCATGCATTGTTCAGGGATAAACAATTGATTGAAATGTTGATGTATATGTTAATATATATAAAATATCATTAGGTAAAAATGCGTGCATATATGCTTATTTTTAATTCTTGGACTTTGGGGAGGCCATGGACACCCCTTGTCACCACCTAGCTCAGCCACTGGTGAAAATCAAGTCGTGCATAGAAAAGAGATAAAGTCTAAAACAAAGTTTATAAAGAGATACATCTCTAACCTTATTACAAGCCGATCTTGTGATGAGTTCGATACAATCCAAAAACATAACAATTAGTTCAAGAATTATGCTAGCAATACACTATTCTCAACACACACTCCAATTGGTTGAAATTCAAATGAGTCTTAATTAACTTTGTGAGACCTTAACTCATTTGGGTTGGTATGTTGGTGTTGGCGTGGGACGTTGAAGTGTGATGTTTCTCAAAGTCTCATGTTCATTCTCTTAATTCGAATGAGTTAATTTAGCTTTAAAAAAAAAAACCTTTGCAATGTAAAAAGAAATGTGTTGCTAGCATTCCACTAATTTCAATAATACTTTTTTTTAAAAGGTATTTCAATAGTACTTGACTACTGCTACTTGTTATTTTAATAGTTTCTAATATTAAATTTTACTATGTTGAATGATGCCATTTAATTTAGTATTCTATAAAAAGTAAGAGTCTTACTAATTTGTATCATAAAAAACACATGTTAAGAAAACCAAAAATATAAATTTTATGTTAAAATGTACAAGTTTTGTACAATATAAATATATGTAGTCCTTGACATTGACCCAATGTTAGTAAATTATTACTAGTAAATGAGAAAGTGCGTTTGATTATTTACTCCACACTCACTTAGTCGACGTTAAGAAAATTAATACTATAGCTCAATCCACTTGCAACTCAATTTGAACACGGCGCCGAAATTATTTATACCTCGTGCTCTTATCTATATAAAGCACTTTCTTGGTTCCTCCTCAATCACACTACAATTGCTACACTATAATACTCCTTCCAATCCCTCTTTGTTTTTGTGCTTCTCTAGTTTCAACTATAACCCAAAAGTGAAACACAAACACACCCAAAAGAAAAAATGATGAGTTGTGCCCAAGCATGGCCAGAGCCTATAGTTCGAGTCCAAGCCTTAGCTGAAAGTGGCCTAAGCTCAATCCCTTCATGCTACATCAAGCCACGTTCTCAAAGACCCACCAAAACCACTTTTACTACTCAAAATGATCATGATCATATTAACATCCCCTTGATCGACCTTGAGCACCTCTCTAGCGAGGACCCTGTCCTCAGAGAGATTGTGCTCAAGCGTGTCTCGGAGGCGTGTCGGGAGTGGGGTTTCTTCCAAGTGGTGAATCATGGGATTAGTCATGAGTTGATGGAAAGTGCTAAGGAAGTTTGGCGTGAGTTCTTTAACCTTCCACTTGAAGTGAAGGAAGAATTTGCTAACTCTCCTAGTACTTATGAGGGTTATGGTAGTAGGTTGGGAGTGAAAAAAGGTGCTATTTTGGATTGGAGTGACTACTTTTTTCTTCATTGTATGCCTCCTTCTCTTAGGAACCAAGCTAAGTGGCCTGCAACTCCATCATCTTTGAGGTTTGCACATAATATCTCTTATTTCTCTCCAATGATCATAATAATCAATTAGTTAACGCTTAAATATGTTCTTGATATTAACTATTTAGTTAATTAATTCATTAATTCAATTTCGTAACCTTTTTATTTGTGTTTCAATGGTCCCTACTAGCTTTTATATGAAAATGTTCAGTCTTTAAATACTAGTAAGTCTTTATAATAATTTGACATTTGCAAAGCGATATGTGAGTCATGTTGAAAATGTGTTCATCTTTAAAGCATAACTTACACATGTTAAAAGTTTTGAAATCATAATAATAAATAATTTAGGAGTATGTTTTAGGGTGTGTTTGGTTCCAAAAAAAAAGTTGATGGATTTTATTGGAGAAGAGAGAGTGAAAGAAGATGAGATATTTATATCTGAGTTATGTTTGGTTTGACAAAAAAGTGAGAGGAATATTTTTTTATTTATTTTTTATCATAGAGGGACACTGTATATTTACATTTTTATTCTTAATTTTATTTTGGAGCAGAGAAAATTCATCCTTTTAATATTAAAGTTCAAATTTTATAATAATTCCCACTTTCAGATACGAGGAAACCGGATCCAACACTTACTAAGACATATAGAAAATTTTAAAGAAAGTCACAGACAAAAGAATAGACACATTTGTAATATTTCTTAAAAAAAAGACACATTTTTAATATTAAAATAGTAATATTTTATATAAATTTTATCTTTTCATTTTATTTTTTGAAATATAAAATATTTTAATTATTTTAATTGGTATATTTTGTACTTAAAGATTTTAACTTTTTAGGCCTTTTATAGTTACATATTTGTTGTTAATTGATGGGGTCGGTAGCCAGTTATAGTGATGTTTCCATTTTCACTATATTATGGTCATTAAAGGAGTTAGAATTATATGCATAAACTAGGGAAGATTTTAAAAGTTTGGGACCTATCAAATTGTAGGTAGTTGGGCAAAGTCGTGTGTGTTAAACATCAAATTCACCTTCAATTTATTATTTGTAGCAAATCTTTTTTGACAAGTTCAGCCTTTAATATTTGTAACTATCTAGTTGGTGGGATGGTGTAGGTTAAAATTAACATTTCTTGATACTTTTTCAAGCGTATAATACACGTACCCTACACTCTATAGGCGCATGTAAAACGTTTGGTATATACCAAATTAACATAGGGGTATCCTAGTAATCAAATGATTAGTTAAATAAGATCAAATTAGTTAAGATTTATTTATAGTTTAAACGCTTAAAAAATGACTTTTTGTGTTCATATTTGAGGTGGAGAGAGTATGTAAAAAAATATTTTATGCCTAAACTAACAAATAATAAAATATATTCCCTCAAAAAAAAAATCTTAATAGTAGAAATAAAATAAATAAAAACAACTTGGTATTATGAATCTTTTACCATTGCACCAGATGATTTTTACAATTCAAACTTGTGATGACATCATAATCATGCAACAGTAACTTTGATCATTATTACACCATGAGTCTCTTTCAATTGTGTAAAAGTGGTCATGGTGGCATATTAAATTTTTCCCCATTTCATGCATATACGTGCAGAAGCCAGTAATTTTTTTTGTTTTCTCTCAACCACCTCACGAGTAGCATAGTATATTTTTGAAAATGGGGACCAATATTTTCCAAGTATGATTATAAGGAAATATATCTATATTTGGCCAAGTATCTCTGATTTTATAATAAATGTATATATGACATTTTCCCTTGTAATACTTTTTATTGATGGTGCAATCTTTTCACCAGCTAAGATCATGAAAAGCATGTTTAAATTTACATTTTTTTTTAATTATGTCAAACTAACCCTAAATCTAAATGTGTATTTAATTTTTTGTAATTTTTTTTTATGATAATAGGAAAATAATTGCTGAATATGGTGAGGAAGTGGTTAAGCTAGGAGGGAGGATGTTGGAACTGATGTCAAAAAACCTTGGTTTGAAAGAAGATTACCTTATGAATGCATTTGGAGGAGAAAATGAGCTTGGGGCTTGTCTAAGGGTGAATTTCTACCCAAAGTGTCCACAACCTGACCTTACTTTAGGGCTATCCCCTCACTCTGACCCTGGTGGTATGACCATTCTTCTTCCTGATGATTTTGTGTCTGGACTTCAAGTACGTAAAGGAAATGACTGGATCACTGTTAAGCCTGTCCCTAATGCTTTTATCATCAACATTGGTGACCAAATTCAGGTCCTACCTCTTTCTACAATCTTAACTATATATTTTAATAGTCAAGTTGTTACATAGTAATTACGTCTTTCATATACTATTTATCACAATTTCATTTATCTTACACCAATTAAAAATAACTTTATTTGTACTGATTTAGATTCTATATGTTAAGAGAATCAAACATTTGACTCATTCACATGATCAATATTTTGATTTTGGTAAATGTGGTCCAAAAAAAAAAGTTTTAATGTGAAGTGTATGGACCATAAAATCTAAATCTACATTGATACACCATATACTATAGCCATTATATTCCTAAAAAAAACTATAGCCATTACCTTAGCATAAACAAATAAGAAGTTATACCAATAAAATGATTGCAACATACACCATTAAAATAAGGTGCAAATGACTATTCTTTTTTTAGTCAAATTAATATTATTGTGAAGTTAAGATTTCAACAATTAGTGGTTGATGCTAATTAATAAATATTTTATGTGATGTTTATATATTTTAGGTGCTGAGCAATGCAATATACAAGAGTGTAGAACACAGGGTGATTGTGAACTCAATGAAAGATCGTGTTTCCTTGGCCATGTTTTACAACCCAAAGAGTGATTTGCTAATTGAACCTGCTAAGGAGCTTGTGACAAAGGAGAGGCCAGCCTTGTACTCACCAATGACCTATGATGAATACAGACTTTTTATTAGGATGAAAGGACCTTGTGGAAAGACTCAAGTTGAATCATTGGCTTCACAAGTGTAATTAGTTCCAATAATAATTAATCATGTAATTTGCAAATGACATGATTAGCATATAATTAAATAATTGGATATGTTGCTCTTGGATTGGGTAGGTTTAACTTCTCATCATGTCTTTAGTTTGGGGTTCAATTGATGAAAAATAAAAAGAAAAAATTGAATCACATGTTTATTTCATGTTTTATCATCTCAGTTATTGGCTTGGTCTATTCAGGGAAAAAAATTCAATAATGGTGAGTGATAGGGTAAGCATATATGTACACCTTTTTCCCATGTTACTAGTTACCATAGTGGGATGCTGACTAAAAGCTTACGATATGTGGATGATAATGAAAGTATGTGATGTAGATTTGTTTGACCAATTTGAATATGCTTATGTGGAAATTTTATATGAATGAAGGGATTATGAGTGGTGGTGGAGTTTGTCCAAAATATTCTCATTCTCATCAATATATGAAAGGATATGATATTTAGATTTGTTATGAATATAATGAGTCAAATTCTACTGTATGGGGACAAACTAAGAATGAATGATGATCGAAAAAATTCATTTTCAAGAATGAATGGTAGGGGTATGTCGATTTTGAAAATGGATTTTGTATAATGTTAATTGAAGTTTTTTTAGAATGAATTTTTTCGATCATCATCCATTCTTAGTTTGTCCATACAAAACAAGATCTAACCACTAAAAACAAGATTTCCACTATGATGAATGGGTTCTCTTTAGGTAAATCTAGAACTATCAGCATTAGGGTACCATTAATTCTACCTACAAATAAATTACACTTCCTCAATAAAGCTATAACACCACCCTTTTTTCTTCCATAGGACACATAATATCATTGAACTCTACTACTTCCAACCATTCACTAGAATGGTGCTCCCAATAACCTTTAGCTCTTCCCATAAAACATGTATATTGTACTTACGACAAGTATAATCTATAAAACTAAGGTTTGGTCTATTTAAGTCATGACTTGAGAATAATCTCAAAGTGAATATTTAGAAACTTAAACCCCAAGTAACTTAGGCCCTAAATCACGTCTTTTATGTTACAACACATTTTAGATGATTCTAGAAGTCTTTTAAAGCAGCGACATGGGAAGGGCGCGCCCTAGGGCTGATTGGTCCTTACGAGAGGGTGCTAAGCCCTTAATATAATATTGGCGGTCCACATATTATCCTCATATGGACTGGCATATGTCGGTGTAATGAACCACTCTCTACCACCAAATATACTTTTTTAAATGAAGATACTGAAATTTCTTGGATGACACATTTAATCCCACTACCTCGTTCTTCCAAGCAGCAATAAAGCCATATAATAAACCTAAGACCTATTGGACAATCAAACTCATCGTAACGAAGGAGCTCAAAATTTCTCCTCGGATTATTTACGTCATTCATAGTCTCCATAATAACTACAATATATGATTTTTTCCATATCAAAATAATGTTTACAATACACATAAAAAGCTCCATTCACCGCTCCATGAAAATTCCAAATTAAAATCTTATTTATAAGAAATTAATTATCGGAGATAGAATCTTTCGCAAGTCCTTGGTCCTTCAAACTAGAAGTCTTTTGAGGAATCCTTCATATCTAAATCTCCTCCACCTTCAGCATCCACAAACACCGTTATCTCCACATTAGGGGCAATTCCATCCATACTACTTATAAGATATGGAAAATAAGGTTTCACTTATAAAGTTTCACTAATATTGGTCTTTCAAGCTCTTGTGATTAAGGGACATCTCAACCATTAGTGGGGCCTAAAGCAGAATTTTAAAATGAAGTCTTTTTAAAATTAATGGTTTTTTTCAATGTAAATTGTATTATTTTGGACTTTTTAAGATGTAAAATCATTTATTAAATTATCATAATGGATTTCATTTAACATTTCTTTTTCAATCGAGAATAAAGTCAATCAATTAGATCTTTGTTGAGATTGTCCTCATAAGCTTAACTCAGTTGGTAGGGACAATACATAATATATGCAAGATTTGAGGTTCAAACCCCGACCACCACCACAAAAATCTTTGTTGAGACATTGCCGATTTTAGATAAGGTTTTGTAAATTTTAATTTAAAAAAAATAGTCTCCATAAGCAACCATTAAGAGAATCATTAACATTGTTCGATAAGCATTAATTATTTGCATTTGGAAAAGAATCAATTTCTTGTACCTAAGTAAGTATGTCATGTATCACTTTTACTTGTATATATTTTTTTTTTTTAAGGAAACGTGCTTATAACATTTCATTGATAATAAGAGATTCAATACAATTGGGTATTTTATAATAGACAGCGGGACCAGTCAGAAACGCGGTGTCTCTTGCAAGTGCATGAGCAACCCCGTTAGCTTGTCGCCTAACAAACTCCACCCTAGAGTTAGAAAATAAAAGTCTAAACAAAGAACGACAAGAAGTAATAATGCAACCAAATTCAGACGTGTCATTCCTGTCAGAGAGAAAAGCATCAACCGTCAACTTAGAATCCGTTTCAAAATCCACATTATCAAACTGCATATCACTGAGCCATTGCAAAGCTGAGAATAATCCTAGTGCTTCGCCCACATCCACCGGAAGGAAACAAGGATGCATCACAGTTTTTGCCAACACAAAACTACCGTCTTGGTCCCGAATACAAATGCCAATACCTGTTCGATTAAGAGAGTTTGAGAAGGCAGCATCAATATTGCATTTATAACGTCCCATCAAAGGGCGTTGCTATCGATTGGCAGTGTGTAATGTCGATACAGGAGGACCCCCATTGTGGGTCGGTGACGACGTAGTGGAAGCATTAGAAACAATACTTGTATATTTTCTTTTAAAATGTTTATTTTGTATATAGATCCAATCCTTCAATATTCAAGTTTTCGTTATGTTTTATTGGACGTTCAAGATTAAGACAATATTCTTTTAACTTATTTGAAATGAAAAAATTGATTTACCTACTATATGAAATAATCAAGTTTAAGTGATTCTTCATAAGATTTTACAACTTCATTATTAATAATTTTGTAAAATTGTTTATTTCTACGAATAGTTCTTATTTTATTTTTTTTAAGAATTTGGGTTCTATATCCATTTCAAAAGCAATTTCTTTAGTAGAAATTGTAGTAGTAGTTTCATAACCTTTTTTTATTTATTTACAGAGAAACAGTTTCAAAACCATTTTCCCTCCATTTTTTTAAAAAGGGTTTTTCTATCATGTGCAAATTTGCACATGTTAAGAAGTTTAAAGTAGTAACTTTGACTTGAAACTTGTGTTTTTTTTATATTAAATATGTAACTTTTAATCAATAATTGTTGGTTTTCAATGAAAAAATACTACTTTTAGTTACCTTAACATGTGCAATATTGCACATGTTAGACAAACTCTTTTAAAAAATAACTAGGTCATTTAATTTTACTAATTGAAAATTTTACACGATTTTCAAAGCTTGATACACGTTTTCTTAGATTGAAAACTTTACTAATTTAATTTACTGCAAACAAATATCTCATACCAAATAATCATGTCTAACAAAATCTAAAAATTCTCATGCTCAAAGGTTGATAACTAGTCGACTTCAATTTTCAATTTTTATTTTATGTTTGTCGCTAACTTCACATATTTTCAATAGGTGGCATTTAACATGGGAAAGTATAAAAGTTTCCCACCATGGGAAAATTAATTTTAACCATTAGATTAATTGAAGAGCACAATCTTATCATACATTGTCAACATTAGATTATTTCTTTTACCCTTTCCACCACCCTTTATCCTCACTCAACCTTTACAATCCACACCACACCTCCTGCCCAAATTGGTCTTGCTTAAGTACAGATTAATTGTTTTGGAACTTGAAATTTCATTTAGAAATACATAATTTCATTTAGATGATGCTTTCCTTTTTATTTGTAAAACTTATTGTGAGAATTTTACAAATCAGCGAGAATGACATGTTCTTGGTAAGTTTAGAACCCCAACCACGTCAATCCTTAATCAATACATGACCGTCAGAAATGACAGGAATTCAGCTAATTCTTTTGCATCTGATTTTGAGAATTGATATCATTCATACCAAAAATGAAGACACTTAAATCTTTAATTTTTTAAAGCCATTGTAGATTTGAATGTAAGATTCCAGATCTAAAAAATACTCCATTGTTGTAGTAGTTTTTTTCCAGCAAAAAGTGAAAACTCCATTGTTGTACTAGTAGCTTTTAGTTAGCAAAAGAAATGCATCATATTTGGCATCTTCAAACCCATAAAAACCAAAACAGAAATCAGCAACTGGTTTGTGAAAAAAAATAACA
>Ga0315915_1002877_pt1 | contig 21895 bp, 18 predicted proteins | sample MpolbnodulesMG_FD_207738 | JGI IMG/M metagenome (GOLD analysis project Ga0315915, IMG submission 207738) | Medicago polymorpha root nodule microbial communities from Los Angeles, California, United States - branched nodules | ecosystem: Host-associated > Plants > Roots > Nodule | place: USA... | reverse complement strand
TACTTGGCTTATATTTAGGAGTCAGTTGCTTATTAGTCTCTATATATACAAACTGATGTAAATCAATATGATTATTAAAAATAGACAGATTGTTCCTTCTATACACAAATGGTAAATAGTAAAATAGGAAATATTGTCATAATAAAAAATAAAAATAAAAATTTTGAGGGAAGAAAAAAATAATAATTATTTTAATTCCTCTTCTATTTTTTATCATTTGTGTATGTATAAATCCTAGTTATTTGTAATTGTGACCATACAAGTCTTGTTCTTGGTCCTTGGAGTATACCCATATTTTAGTTTCTTTGAGACATTCTACAATCCCGTAAAAATTCATGAGATTTGTTCAAATATTGATTTTTGTTTTTTTTGTAACGGATTTGTCCAAATATTGAGGAATAACTACTTTCTTTATTTCATTTAAACATTTTTTATTCTATATATAAAATTAATGATCAAATAAATAAATTGATTATACCTAGTTTGATTGAATATTGAAGGACCGTATTTGTTGCAGAAGTCGATTACTTCTGCAGGAGTAAATAGAGGACGAGTAGGGTCATTTGGGTGAGGAGTAGTGAGCAAGGCACTCACCATCCCCCCAGTACTAGTCCCAGCTATCACATCAAAATGATTTGCTAGTGATGCTTCTTTATCTTTCGCTTGCATGCAACTCACAACCATATTAAAGTATTAGTTATTTGGACATACATCATATCTCAACATTGTATACCATTAAGTGTGGAGTTCAGACCCAAGGTGAGATAATAATCACCATAGGAGAGATAATACATATATAAAACTCAGAAACCGTATAAATATGTATGAGTGGGACCTACATTATCCCTTTATGATTTTGTGATAATTTACCCCTAATGACAAATAAGATTTGATTTTGGAACGTATGAGATGAAGATCACAAGTTGGATGAAGTAGATAAAGAAGAATAATGTTTTTGAGATGAAAATGATAGTTGATTGTAAGAAGAAAAAAAACCTCATCGGTGAGGTTTACATTACCTCTTGATGAATTGGGTGTAGTTTATCCTAATGAAAAGAAGGATTTGATTCTAGACCAAAACGAGATGGAGATTACATGTTAAAGGAGGGATAAAGATAAAGAAAAATATGGTTGTAGACTCTTTGGTTAAAAATGGACAAGGTCTCGCTATGCAATCCTCTCAGTGGTGGAATTCTCCACCTCATTTTGTTCTTCATCTTTTGAATAGGAGTGGTGATACATGCACACCCATAGGTGGCATACACACTTAAACCTCCACATAAATATGTGACATGTGGCCTAGACTCCACAAACACTTTGTCTCTCTTCCCTTTCATCCATCTCTCTCCTCTCAAATATGTGGGGGTGTATGGATGATATGAAAATATGAGTGGTCTACCAATCATTTTCCTTTGTATAGAGACAATATAGGTTTACCTTTTACTAGACTATCCATGCATGTAAACACTTTTATATTTGGTTCAGCCTCTCCTGAGTTTTATTTCATTGCTTTTTAAAAAAAAAAACCTCTTAAATTATAAAGGGGTAATGTAGAAAAAACAGTATGGGTAGGGCATTTATGTCAAAATTTGTGCATGGTCACATTTCATTTGCGACTGTTTCTTCCAACCTAGATAGTGCTTATACATTTATTTATTTTATTTTGTAAAAAGGAAAGGAAAAAATATAGTGGATGTATATATAAACAGTAGCATGGAAGTTGGAACGTCACAGTATACGTTTCGTAATTTATTTTGCTTATAAAAAAAAACCTTACAAGTGTGTCTGAAGACTCAGAATATGCTTCCAAGAAATTCAGTTCAATAATAAAAGCTTGATTTTATATAATTATCTCGAGTTACAATTGAAATCTCACATGGAACAATTGTAAAATTATCATTGGTGTCAATGTTATTAATAATAATTCATCTTCTTCAATTTTAAAAATAAAATAAAAGTTATAGAATATTCATATGAGCATTAACCTGTAGAGCCTTTTCCAAATGGTCAAGAATTATTGCTGGAATGATTCCTCTAATACCACCACCATCAATACTAAGAATGGTGATTACATTTCCATAGGTTGGAGGTGGTAGCTCTTTGTTGAATCCAGCAATAAGCTGACTAGCAAAAACGAACACAAACAAAAGGAAATTAATAGCCATTATATTTGTTTCAAAAGAGAACACAATTTGATTGAAGGCTTGCATTAATCGTTACGAATGTGAAGGGTATTTATAGAATTATAGGCAACATGTCGACGATGAAAATATTAAAAATAATTTAAATATGGACACGTTTTCAATGAGTGAGAGTGAGAGTGAGAGTAAGAGTGACAATGTACCTATAGAGTGTCCTTCGAGGGAGCAACTTTATTTTTTTCATTTTCTGACGTGGATTCAGGGTGTAACTTTGTAAGATACTTTTTTTTTGGTGAACTTTGTAAGATACTTTAATAATAGTAGTATCTATGCATGCATGTTTCTTTGTATTTGGGTTGAGTATATATTTTTTTTTAGAAGTATATTTGTTGTCTTCCTCATTCATGATATGTTAGAATTTTACTAGCTATATTCTAAAACGAAATTCTATTAACATTAGCAATGGAAGCGAAATTGGAATAATGGACATACTTTCAACCATTAATCTTGTTTGAAGATTTTGAGACTGCTTTAAATCTTCTATTACCGCACTTTAACTGTGTAAGTTTTTGAATGATACTTTAAATTTAGGAACCAAAACAAATGAATTACACTCCTATATATGATTGTTCCGGTCTGTGCCGAGGTCCAACCCAAAACATGTTTTAATTTTATCATATAAGCCATCATAAAGTTTTCCACATTTTATTTTATAAAAGTATATTTTAATTTTACTTCTTTTTAACAACGATTATAAATTATACTCTTTAAATCATAATACCTAATCATTAGTCATAGTTATGATTAGTATGAAGAGGTATCCTTACATATTGGCCGCTTTCTTTCTTAGAAAAAAAACTAAAGCCGACGAGAAACTCTCAAAGGAAGATGAACAAAAGCTTAGAACTTCTTGGAATTTTCGAGAATGGAATGCTCAATGATTATTTGATGATAAGGGATTGTGAGTGTGGTTTGCTGCTATAGGTTTGTGTTGTTTGAACAATTGAGAATAGGTGTCACTAGTTTCTTGAAGTAAATTGATTGGAAAAATAAAACTATTATATATAATGTCCTTCATGGAATTGTCTCAGGGTGAAAGAATAACGACAATTTAGTATCTTGTCCATGATACCCTTCATTTGAGAATAAAAGGTTTGGTATATACATAAAATGAAAATCAATAGTAAGAGACCGAGGTAATTAAGGTTAGAATATAAAATATAAATGGTTCATATTGATATAGGTTGAATGCCGTTGAAACAGTTAAAAAAGAATCAGTCTTTATTTTTTAGGGAAAAAAGAATCAATCTCTAACAATTGACCGGATCAAAATAACTACAAGGGAATAAGAATTGGCAAATTCTATGGTACACCCAACAATTTGAGTGTATTGGTACACCAAATTCTTAAATTAATAGTTAAATGAGTTATTTTTTTAAGAAAAAAAATTATTTTCTATCACCTACAATCATAATAACTAAATCTTATTTACCAAAAACGTCAACGCAATAAAATTTGATTTTTTGAATTCTTATTACTCATAATAGAGAATTTTGATTATTTTTTACAATAAAATGTAAAAAAATTTAGTATGATTTTTATAAAAAATGAAATGATATTTTCTAAAATATATATGTCAACAAACACCTATTTTATTCATAAAAATGATAGTTAATTTATAGAAATTGTAAGCGAGAGTACCGATACACCGTAATTTGCAGGTGTACCGTAGAAATTCCCATAAGAATTAGCATCTGTGGAATAAATTGATTTAAAAGCAATTAGATGGAATCAGTAATCAACAATTTAAAAATGAATCAAACATTAAAATCAAAATTAACTTTTTCAAAAAAGTCAATTTCCTAAGTGCACCGTAGAAGCTCCCTTATTTTAATACATGGTTTTGGAAAGATGGCACGAGGATCTTTACCCTACGTCAATACGTCATGGCATATAAAAGGAAACGTTGAGGTTGGATGAGCATGGGTACAAGTGCATCAAATAACCACGTGGATGAAATAAACTTGGATAAGTATGCAGCAATGAAAATAATTGGAATAAAGTGTAACCAATAGACACGATGAGGGTCATAAAGTTACCTTGTAGCGGATAGTCTATAAGTTTGTTTGACCAAAAAAACTTTCTGTTTGATAATGTTTTTTTACCAAGAGCTTATAGTTTATTTCACGAACTTGTAAGCTATTTTTCAGACGTTATTCCAAATAGCATTTGAGCTTATAACTTATAACTTCTCACTTTTTCTACCATTTTTATCCTTATTATTTCATTTCAATTCCATTTTTATCCATTATACTACTCTCCCTTTTTTTTGGGAAAATATTACCGGCCATTGTTAATATATATATATATATACCAGCTGGCCTTTTTTTTTTTTTTACAAAAAATATACATTCGTTTTTCTTTTACGGAACAATAGTATATTACTTTATCTTTAAAAAAAATAGTACTATTACTTTAGTAGTATTATTTTCGTTATTCTCTAGCCTTTCCTTGTAATTTTCTTTATAAAGTATACCATAAAAAAAAAAGATTGACGGAACAACACACATTCAGTGTAATTTTCTTTATTTTCTGATTAATCTTTCAAAAATATACCATCAGTTATGCTACATTTTAATGAAATTATACTTTTCGTTATTTTGAACTAAACGAAATTACTTTATGTCCATTTATCATGCATAATACATATAATAATGATACTTTATGGTAATTGTTTATTGGTACATTTAATTGTTTTATAAAGTAGAAATACTTAAATGAAAATAAATATAAAATAAAATTTAGTGAATAAAATTTAATCTAATATATAATACAAAGGATATATTAAATTAATAAGTTTAAAGTATTTTTTAACAGAAAAATTTAGATTACGAAATTACAAATACTTTTTTTTTTGACAAGGAAATTACAAATACTTAAATATTAATTAATATAAACTTTATTATGAATTAAGAATACTTTTTATGTCATTTTACATTTATAAGCTAGTTGAACCGTTTCTTTTACCAAACAATTCAATTAGCTTATCAGCTATATAAGTCATCAGTTATAAACTATCAGTCATCAGCTATCAGATAGCTTATCAGCTATCCGCTTTTTTTACCAAACAGAGCCATAGTTGCCCTAAATAAAAAAGTCATCAGTTATAAACTATCAGTCATCAGCTATCAAATAACTTATCAGCTATCCGCTTTTTTTACCAAACAGAACCATAGTTGCCCTAAATAAAAATCAAAATTGGAAAATCAATGGAATATTGGGCTGTTAATACGAGAGAAAAATAAAACAAGAATGGAAGGGAAGGACACACGTATAATGTATATAAAATCTAGGGTTAATATCGGTTTTGGTCCTTGTAATATGAGTGAATTCTAGTTTTAGTCCCTGTAAAAAAAATAAAAAATTAGATTTTGTCCCTATCATTTCAGATTCTTCCACTATAGGTCCCTCACTTAAACTTGTTAGCAGAATTTACTGACGTGTCCAGCTGACTTTGTAATTATTTTACTTTATTTTCATTTTTTTTAATTAGAATTAGATGTCACTTGGATTAAAATGAATTTTGATTTTAAAATTAAATAAAAACTGAAATCTTTAAAATTAAATAATCCAATTAAATTGTTAAAATAAGTATTCCATCTTCTTCTTCCCATCGTTCTTCTTCTTCTTCATACTCCTCCAAGTTCTTCATCTTTTCTTCAAACTTAAACGCGATTTTCCTGCTTAAACTCGATTCTAATCGATTTCGTTTCATTCATACTTATTTATGTTTGTTCCTAACAATTTCGTTACTGTTTCTTTATGTGTTAGAGTTAGCTGCAGGCTCAAATAAATGGGAGTAAAAACTCGAGTGCTGCCAACTTAAATGGAGGAAACCTTCCACTTCCGGTTTGTGGGTGTTCCTTATAAGTATGTTTGTTCAATTAAAGATGTTATACTCAATTCAAAAACAATCAAATCAATTTCATTACAATATGAGTAATTCGACTACATTATGGATAATATTAGCTATTTTTTTATTTAATTGCTGTATATTTTAAATAATTTATAATCATGCGATAAAATAAATATACAATTAAACACCATAAAAGTGGAAAGATGAACACTTTAATGTCTATGTTAATGTTGGTGTTAATAATTTTATTTATGGCAACGGTTTTCCTGTATCTGGGTTGATTTTTTATTTTAAAGAAATAAGCTTAATATGCATTTCATCTATGTTATATATATAAAGAAAACAACCATTTCAGCTCTTTTGTGCTAGCCTTTGATCTTTCTAAAAATACCTTCAATTTTCAATACAAATAACACATGTAACAAACAGATAAAAATAAATTTAAATATTAAAATAAAAGTGTAACAAACATGATATAAGTATCTATATGTCCAACTTTTTTTTTCTTTATCATTTAGAAAGTGTAACAAACTAGATGATTATATTTATACTTATTTTTTCATTATCCCAAATATTATACGCTTAAACAACTTTTTCTATAATAAATATTGTTGTTGGTGTCATTAAAAAAAAGAATTTAGATTATATTTTTCTGTTATATTGTTGGTGTCATTGAAATAGATAATCATGGTTAGTTTGGTTTGTTATAGGGTTAATATGTCTTTACCCCCCTGTAATTTAAGCGAGTTTCGATTTACCCCCTGTAAAACAAAAAGTTTAGATTCAAACCCTGTAATTTCAGATTCTTTCGTTTTAGACCCTGAGGCCATCTGACTGGACAAAATGCTGACGGGGCATGCTGAGTGGCGCGCTGACTGTATAAATAATTTTATTTTTATTTTTTTAAGGGCACAACTGGAATTTTTCCTATTTTTTTAAAATAAAAAATAATATAAATAAAATTATATTAATTTTAAAATAAAAAATAATTTCAAAAATCTGAAAATTTATTTTTGAAAATAAAAAAATTGGAAAAAAAAGCTGAAAAAATATAAAAAAACAGAAAAAAATTAAAAATCGAAAAAAGTCAGATTTTTTAAAAAAAAAATAAAAAATTTGAAAAATAAAAAAAAAATCAAATTTTTTTCCAAAAATTAAAAAAATTCAGATTTTTATTTTGAAAATTAAGTTCTCGAATTGTTTTTAAAAATCTTCCTAATTTCGAAAATAAATATGAATTTTTTATATTTTTTATCAAGTTCCAGAATTATTTTTAAAATTCTTCCAAATTTCGGAAAATAAAATATGAATTATTTTTATTTTAATTTGGAAAAATAATTCATACAAACTTAGGAATAAAATTTTCGAATTCTTTTCTAAATTCTAACTTAATATATTTACCATCAATGACATGAAAACCTATATGGTATTACCATTTCTATTCTCGAACTTAATAAATTTCAAAATTTCCGAAAAAATTATAGAATTTTTTTAAAAAAAAATCCGAATTAAATTAAAATTATTAATTTCGAAAAAAAGTAAAATTATCTTATTTTATTTTCTAGAAAAAGTTAAAAAATTCTGGAATTAAAAAAGTTTTTTAAATTTTTTACTACCAAAAATAAAAATTCTGGATTTTTTTTTTAAATCTGAATATAATTTTTTTATAATTCAAATTAAAATATGAAATAAAAGTTTGAAAATTATATAATATGAAAAAAAATCGATTTTATTTTAATTTTCAAAATCTTAATTTCAGATTTTTTTTTGAAAATAAATCTGATTTCTTTTTTCCGAATTTTTTAAATTTTAAAAAAAAAATCTTTTTTTTTCTTCTGATTTTTTCAATTTTGAAAAAAATAATCTTTTTTTTCTCTATTTTTAAAATTAATTTTCAGTTTTTTTATTTTTAAATTAATATATATGAAAATAAAAATTAAAAACAAAATTAATTATACAGTTAGCGCGCCACATCATCCAAAAGTGCTGACTCAGCATGCCACGTCATCATGTTTGCACAATCAGATGGCCTCAGGGTCTAAAATGAAAGAATCTTCAAATTACAAGGTCTATTTCGAAAGAATCTTCAAATTACAGGGTTGGAATCTATACTTTTTTTTACAGGGGGTAAATCGGAACTCGCTTAAATTACAGGGGAGTAAAGACATATTAACCCTTTGTTATAAATTGAAAACAACAAATATATATATATATATATATATATATATATATATATATATATATATATTTAGTGTTAATCAAAATTAAAGTTACATAAAAAACACAATTCATAATTTTCAAACGTTAGCGCAATAAAAAGAGCGGGGTGTCTGTTTTTCGCTAGTTAATACATGATGAAATATGTGAAATTAATATGAAAACTAGCTTCAGATGGAACCACCCTAATTAAACTATGAACAACAATATCTGGGTTGTGTACGCGTGTTTGTTTCAAGTTATATTTGTTGATTCCCGAGAATAAAATGATAGCAATATATATGCCTATGCTTGTTACAAGTTTACTAAATTTTATTCCCGGGTATAAAATGTTCCTGGAAATAGAAAAAATTTCCCAAGGAAAAGAGTGGGAATAAAGTTCCGATGGAGATGGGAATAAATTCATAAATAGTTACCTATTATAATCCCTATTTTTATGGTTCCTAGGAATATTATAAAGTTAACCAAATATATTTTTCCTAGATACCTTAGAATAAAATTCCCATCTTTATATTCCAAGAAATGTTATTCTTGAAATAAATTTGGCAAACTTCAAACAAACTTAGTTCTCCGTTTTATTATCAAAAAGAAAGATAAGGATCTACCATTTATTTCCTTCACATGTTTTCGTTTGTTTTTAGATGAGTAGGTTAGAAATCAGTCAAGTTGAATTCACCACAACTCTGTTTGGTATGTTAATTTTTTTTAGTTCATCTCAAAACTCGATCCAAGTTCGACGCATACATTTTTTTAACTTGTACGAGATTCATTTTAAGTTTATGAACAATCTGATTCAACTTATTAGAGTAAACTTGTTTGTTTAAATCGCATAATTTAGAAGTCATTTTTTCAAACAAAAGTCAAACAAGTTTATATCTTTGACTTTTTAAGTTAATATTTTTTTTGGAAAAAGACATGTATTGGATCAAAACAAAAGTTATTCTAAGCGTACAAAGAATATACATACAAATACAAAGTTCAGACTTACATAAATATTCATAAACATATAGAAAACTAAAAACATAGGGCAACCAAAAAAACTTGAAAATAATACAAAGCCTTAAATTTTAAGTTTTTATAAAAATAATTATCTAAATAAATATAATTTTTTAAAACTAACTAACATAAATGATTGAAATATGTAAAATTAAATAAAATCTATTCTATAATTTTTTTTCGTCAAGTGTTATGTATAATCAAGTTCTCCAAAATTTTTTTTGAGCAAACCCTTTAAAATACGAATCACATTACATATAACTTGAATTTAACTCATTTAGTTAACAAATTTAATATTCAACTCAAACTCAAATTAAGCTCATTTGGATAATTTACCAACATCCAATATAAACTAACCACATGAATAAATTTACACATACTACCTACAAGATAATTTTTACTCTACTCACAAATTTATTTACATGACTAATTATCAATAGATGTTGGATAAATCATTCCCTTAAAAAAAAAGATGTTGGATAAATCATATATATTTATTCGAAGATAGACTAAAATAAAACTTTTTTTTTAACAAACTAAAATGAGATATGATATAAACCACAATGATTTACCCCGCATAAGGTGTGCAAGAGGCAAAACACCAAAAAGAATTTAGAGGATCAAGGTGGTCTCGACAAAGGAGCACCACCAAAAATAAAAAAGAATTACAAGTGGACACCCATGCACAAAAACGGATGTTTCTACCAATCATGATAACTATAGTTAAATGTTGTCTGTTTAGATTTCAACCATAAGAAAGAGTGCATTTTAACCTTTTAGATTTCAACTAAAATAAACTTTTATTGACTAATTATCAAAGGATGTTGGATGAATCATCTATATTTATTCGAAGATAAACTAAAATAATCTTTTATCTAACTTTTTCAAAAGTAGAACAGGAGGGAATTAAAAAAGTGCTGAGTGGTTTACGATATTGTGGGTAGCAACCACTATCGAACTTGGAAATTGACCACATACCACCTGGAAGTGTTGTGTGTGTGTGTGTGTGTAGGGTTGTGAGAAGTAAGTTTTAGTGTCATAGAAAAAAGTCATAAACTTTTCAAGCTGGTCCTAATTCATATATAGCTATATGTGTCATCAAAGTAGTTTTGATTTTTCTTCCTTTGAAAATCCTCTTTCAGAGCCGTAGCTTTTTTGATAAATTATTTTTGGGACATTAAATCATTTGTACACTAACTTGTTTTCAGTACCAGAATATTACATATTATTCATAACAAAGTTTATGCCTACTTATGTTTGTAGGCAAGCAAATTTATATCATGTCATTTATGCTTGTTGGATACATCTTGGAATAAAAACAAGTACCAACTTATTTACTTAATATAATGTAAGTTTGATTATTTTCACCCATTTTGGCATAATCAGGATAACTTTAAAAAATTTCATTTTTTTTTGGGTCAGGTAGTCTAGCTAGTGGTTAGAATTCACCTTATAAAGTGAATGAGTGGGGTGTTTGGGGTTCGAACCCCGACCCCTACATATAATAATGCATTGTCCTACTAACTGAGCTCACATGACATTTCATTTACTTTTTTATTTATAAAAATGATGAAGATATGGACATGCAACGCATGCTAATAAAATACAATAATTTTTATTTATCATATTACTTTGTCAGAAAGTAAGACTTATTTCATATAAAAATAAAATAAAAAATAAATAAAAATACGAAAACCTACATTAAAACCAAAGCCGTAACGTGGTGGTGGCAAAACTTAGCATTGAGTCATTGACGATGAGTTAATGCAGGCACATGTTGCATGCTTCTTTCAAGGAGAGGAGTGGCTGGATCCAAAATTGTTTTGTTCTATACATTATATTTATCTGATTTGATTGGTTCAATAGAGGGAAGGAGATGATATGGAAGCAGACATATAGAATTTAAAAAATTCTACGTAGTTCGATGAGGAGAGGTAAGAAATTTTAATGAATGAAAAATATAAAATTACATTTTCCACAATTATAGTAATATTTAAGATAAGATGACACTAAATACATGGCTACTTAAGCCCAAATATGGAACAAATACTCACTTTCCACCAAATCCCTCCATTTTATATTTTACCAAAAAAAAAATCATTCATTTAAATTGATAAACTACATTGAAAACAATAAAAATTAAATATCGTTAAAATTAAAAATGATGAATCTACGAATAAAGTTACAATACTAATTTAACTAATATCATAAAACGACAAAATGTCTATAAACGTGACAAAAACAAAGTGACCATAATTCTGTCAAAAAAAAAAAAAGTGACCATAATATCGTCGATGTTCAACTCTTAAATTGAATCTATAATAGATTGAAATCGATGATTTGTCAATCTAAATCAATCAAACATTTGAATTAGACAAAAAATCAAACAACCCTGCACTTAAAACAACAAAATCAGGAAAGAGTGTGAAAGGAAAAACCAAATGTATGTGAAAAACACTGAGATAAAAGATAAAAAATGATGCAAATGAGTGATTTTGAAAAGAATTTTCTTTTTAACCAAGAAGCACCACCCTTATATGAATGAGACAGAATGAATAGAAAAATTAAGAAAGTGAAATTTTTTTATTCTCTATTAAGTTAGGACCGGTCGACTTGTACATTACAAAACCCTTCCTGACTTAGGGACTTTTTTTTATAATTTTATTTTGATAGACCGAGGGAGCCGTGGCTTCTCCCTGTGATTAATATGCCATGCTTTTGACATTGGATTATAATTCTATTTTTTTGGGACGTGTAGGAATCAACTCTTTCTTTATTTATCTTCCTTAAAAAAAATCTCTCTCTTTTTTTTTTCTTTGTCTCGATCCATATATAATTTGTAGTATTAAGGTAGTCATCCACGTGATGCGCGATTTACTTTTAAAACATGGGTCTTATTTTTTTTTGTTGGAGTTTGAATCTCAAACCTTGCATATATTATGCATTGTCCATACCAACTGAGCTATACTTACGAGGACAAACACATGTTAAAGTAATACGGGTCTTACTAATAAGTGTTCTAATGATTTTGTTTAAAAAACTTGTAAAAAGAAATTCTGTTTTGAAAATAAAGTCAAACACATGTTAAAGTCATAAATACCAATTTCTAATGTAAAAGTTGCTATTTTTAGATGCTTAAACAATGTCATAAGAGTACTTGTTAACATTTTCCTTAAAATATATTATATATACACACCCACACCCACACCCACTAGCATTTAGAAGGGTATGAAGTCTGATCTTCTTATTGCGCTAATGTATATAAATTACGGACGGTAGTTTTTATAAAATTTTGATTAATTAATTTGATTTTGATTAAAATTATAAGTATAGGTAATAAATATTTTGTAATTTTATATTGTAGCACACCATACTTATCTTTTGCAATAATACCAACATTATATTGTAGCACATTATACTTATCTTTTTCAATGATATTAACAGCATAACGAATCTAATATTTTTCAGAAAAATATAACAAATATAATATAAATTCATATCTTTATGAATGACACCAACAAAATAATATTCTTATGGTCAAATTTTCTTAAAGGTATGGTCAAATTTTCTTAAGGGTATAATTGGAAGGAGAAAAGTCAGCTCAAAATATATATGAGGACATATACTATGATAATGACTATTTTACATGAGAATGATGAGAATAAATCTCAATCATTAGATAAAAAAATGCACGGTTAAAATTAAAACATAACATCAAAACTAACGTGCGCCTCATTCCTAGTCCACGACAATTTAGAGGCACAATTGTAATTTGACAATTTTCATTTAAAATGAAGGGTATATGTTTTTGGTCCATATAAAATTGGGAATTTCTAAGTTTAGTCCATAGAGCTCCTTACTCTTGCCCAAGAATGGGCCTTGTCATTCTTATTTTCACCGGTGTTCATAGGCACATATCTAAGTAGTGTATATTGGGGGCAATTGCCCCCACTACTCTTTTTGTTATATTTGTTAAAATAATCGATTGCCCCTATTAAATGAAAATTTATACCATGAAAAAGAATTTTGCTCATTAATTTTATAAAATCAAATGTGTAAATGCATTAAAGATGAAATTTTGAATAATTTCTATTATATTTTTCAAATATAAAGACACGTAAAAAATAATTTTAATTTGTAGATATTGACGAGTGTTTAATTTTTCTAATATATAATAGGATAATGTTTATAATCTCTGGTATTTTGCTCAATGTTAGTGATGTTATTATTTTGCATTGCTAAAAATTTCTATAAATATTTATTATATAAAATAATGCCCCGTAAGTCAACATCTATGGATCCGTCATCGAGTGTTCATCTCCCTCATTCTGATGCTGCAACCTTCTTTCACCATTTAATCATTCTATTGATTTTGCATTTCGGAGCAAGAAACATTTACTTTCCATGTTTGATCTTCTTGTTCTTTATTCCCAGATTTTGCAGATCTGGCATTGAACCATGTCAAAATGCATCGAATCATTCAATTTATTATAGTTCGTTCATGATGGGATTTTCCTTTCAAAACTAACTATAATTGATGATTAAAAAACTAATTGTAAACTTTTTTTTATGCAATTAAAAACAACTTTTTTTTAGTTTGACAGGGATGTGGAAATAATTGACGCGAAAATTAAGATTTGAGAGGAGTTTTTGTGTATTGGCTAGGCCATGAAGAAATTATTGAGTTAGTAGTTTATGAATTCATGTGAATTTATGTGAACGGATGAAAGCGTGGGTTGGAGAAGATGAATAAGGTTCGTGAGAATTGATAGAATAAGGGAAGGCATATGTGTTCTTTAAATGTGACTTTTTAATCTCGACCATCTTTTTTGATCTAATGGTTGATAATTTTTCTCATCATTCTCATATAAAATAGTCTTAGATTTTTTCTCATATAAAATAGTCATTCTTATGGTATATATCCTCTATATATAGATATAGATATGGATTTGTTGACTTAGACCAACCTAAAAACATGAATGTTTAAGTTAGTAAGAGTGCACCTTTTCATTTGGATAAAAAACCCAATTACCACTATTCCAATTGTTCTTTTTAAAGGCTATTTTTGTTAATTGCATTTAATTAATTAAATAAAATCAAAAGTGGGTCTAAGTTAGCAAAGTGGTGCAAATTAACAAATATTTTTGTCTTTTTTTTTTGGGTTGTTTAATGTTAGTAAGAGGAATGCTAGCAACACTCACTTTTCAACACTCTCTAACACTCACTCTTTTATTGGATGAAATCAATGTATATCCCACCATTTTGTGTGGCTTCAATTTTCAAAGTATACACCCACAATAATTTAAACCAATAAGAGAATGAGTGTTAGAGAGAGTATGGAAAAGTGAGTGTTGCTAGCATTCGTAATTATATATTTGAGACATAAATGTGTTCATAACAAAAGTGGATCTAAGTTAACAAAGTGGTGCAAGTTACAAACATTAAAACATTAAAAATTAGGCAAAAATTAGTTTGTCCAATTAGTTTGACAAGTATATTTTTGTTCAAAGATTAGTTTGACAAGTATATTGTTAGCTTCCTATATATAAAATTGCAGTTTTGATCCCCTATTTTCATCTTTTTGTGAAATTGGTCCCTCCATCATATTTTTTAACTAAAAAAAGATGATGTGATAGGTTTTAAATGTTGTGTTATATGATATAAAGATGATAAAATATCAACATCGATGAAATCATCAGAAAATTCTCTTAAAAACTTTATTTAAAACATGTTATATTACCATACTCACTACTAAAAAAACAAAAATTAGTGAGGGATATTTAGTGAGGAAAAACGTGAAATCCCTCTCTAATTCCGTCACTAAATTTTGCGACCAAGAAATTTGTGAGGAATTTCATTTTTTCCGTCACTAATTTCCCTCGCTAATTTTGCTTTTTCTAGTAGTGACTTTTGACAAATTATTAGATAGAAGGACCAAATCTGTCGAATTTTAAAATAGGGTGACCAATTTCTTAAACCGTAATTAAGGCTATAATCTTTTTATATAGTTTGACAATTAAATTTTTTTTTTTTTTGTTAAATATGGTCGAGGAATTGAAAACACCAATAAAGCTCTACAAAAATTACTACAATACTTCTTAAAAAAAATAAAATTACTACAATATTTCCTTTAAAAAAAAAAATACCATAATACTTACTAACCGATATTATTGTTATATCCCCTAAGAAAACAGATATAATTATTATTGTTTATTTTTAAAATCGAAAAAGAAGTATATTTAAATTGAAAAATAAGTAAATTTAAATTGGGCAGAAATTTAGATGAATATAGGAAAGACACTTCAAAAGTAACAGATTTAGAATAACTCTACTTTTTTTTTGGAGAGAAATGAATAACTGTACTTTGTCTATACCATTATAAAAAAATCTATAATTATACAAAGATGTCAACTCCAAAATTAAACAATTAGAGAACTATTTTTTTGTCGGATCTTTTTCTAGACAAATTTACTTTTAATTAATAACTGTACTTTTGCATGCATGATACTGTGTGTCTGTGTCCTTAACTACCTACAAACTTCTTCTACAATTTTCTTGATCTTCGAATCATGATATCTAATAATTCTAAGAAGTAACTGCATCCAATATAACAAACTTTAAATGCTTCTCTTGTTCTCTTCTAATCTGTATTTGAAATCTGAATGCTTATAAATCTTCAAACATTAAGTCAACCCTTAGATCGATAACCTCCTTTAAAAATGTGTAAACCTTACTTGTGCTGCGATATCGTTGCTTTTTTTTATGACAGAATGATATCATCGTCCTAAATAAATAGCATAGTATAATACATGCAACAAATGCACATCGTATTTTATCAACACAAATAAACGTATGCACGTTATTGTCTTTCAATGGCTAAGATAATATAAAAAACACATGCACGTTGTATTTAATATTATTCACGTGATCCTATACTATTCGATATTTGATGTCATACAAACAATAATTAGCATTTGTCAAAATTTTGGGCCAATTACTTAATTTTGATATTTTTATCATGGACCTCATGTATGCCTATAAATACTCTTAACACTTGGAAGGAAGAATGCAAGCCCTTCAAATTGTGTTCTCTTGAAGCATTAACTAGTACATAATATATATAATGGGTGCTTTTCTTTTATTTGTGTTTGTTTTTGCTAGTCAGGTGATAGGTGGTTTCAATACAAAGCTACCATCTCCTGCCTATGGAAATACAATAACCATTCTCAGCATTGATGGAGGTGGTATTAAGGGAATTATTCCTTCAGTTATTCTTCAGAATTTGGAAAAGGCTCTTCAGGTCAATGCCCTACTTATTTTCATATTAAATTTAAACATTTTTTTATATAACACTGCCTTAATTATTTTTTTTTAGTAATTTGATACATTAATTGATTGCGATCAGTAATTTTATTTTTTTTATAAGCTATTGAGGTCCATGATATATACATCGTAAATTAATGTACAAGAGTCACGCTTAATTACATCGTAAATTAAATAAAGAAAGTAAAACACATTTAATCCATATGAAGGTTCGAAAAATAAGAAGGTTCGAAAATTTTCAACTACGTTTCAAAGAAAGAAAACCACGTCTTATACTCTTATCCATCTCTCAACTAGGTTCAAAAGATGTAAGTTGCATGTATATTTCATTATTCAACATTGCTCTATTTTTTAGAAGCTATTAATTAGTGTCTTAGAAGAAAGAGCGTCCTAAATTATTTTATATAAAAATGAGCTTCCTAAATTATATTAACACATTTTATTTGGTTGATTAGATTGTGTCAAAAGATGAGAAAGCAGCACTAGCAGATTATTTTGATGTGATAGCAGGGACAAGTACTGGAGGACTCATTGCGGCTATGCTTGCTGCTCCTAACTTGAATGATACTTCTCGTCCTGCATTTACTGCTAAACAAATCTTACAATTCTACTTGGACTTTGGTCCATCTATATTCAACCAAACTGCTGCTAGGTATTTCATAGAAACAATATAATTCTATTTATATTATGGAAAATGATATATTTAGCGAAAAGTTTCACGCGAAATCATCCCGAGTCTGTTCATTCCGGCTTTCTAGTGTTTTAATTGGCCAACCATTTACCCCACCCAGCGTGAATTTCGGCCAAAATAATTTAATTGGTTAAACACTTTTCGCTGTGCAATCGTGAGACAATTGTTCGCGATACATAGCACTCCTCTTATATTATATCATCATTAGTGCAATTAAATGGGCTATCTCGGTCCAACCAACTTTGGCTCGACGAGCCTAACTACATAAATAGGTTGGATTAGATTGTCTTGCTTGTTATTAAGGTGCACATTATTAAGCCAGATTCATCCATTATGGGCTATGTGGGTTGATGGAAGAGTCTAACCTTTTTTTTTGTTTACTCACTCATTTTATTTTTTTATTTCTTTTTGATAGATTAGTTTTCACAAATATCTAATTGGTGAGATATGATCGGATGCAAGCATACTTTTTCTTATACTAATATTAAATATTAATTAAACTCAATTTTTATTCATTAAGATGAACCAAATTTATAATTTATAAACTTTAAAGTTTTTATCTAATTATGTATATCTTTTTATTAAGTTTGAATAATATATATATTTTTGATTAATAACCTTAAAATTAATTATAATTTCAAAAGTTTTTACTAATACTAATTTTCAATAAATCACATGAAAATGTTAATAGTGGACTTGTCCTAAGCTAAACTGGCTAGTCTGACCTGACTCAGTTTTATTTGATATTCTAATTGAATTGGGTTTAGACTATTACTAAAAAAAACTTTATATTACTTTCTAAATGAAAAATTGTCAATATGCCTAAATTCTTTAACATAATAAAACTCAATTTGTATGCTAAAATAATGTTATGTTCTCTAAGAGTATGTTTGGAAGTTGGTTTTTGGAGGGGATGGTTTTTGGAGGGGATGGTTTTAGAGAGTCAAATCTACATAAATAATGTTATGTTCTCTAAGAAAAATTAAATGAATAGGATGATAATATATACTGATGAATGATGTTGTCCTTCCATTTTGTTTTATTTTTATAAAAAAAAAAGTATCAGATATGTATTAAAATATAGAGTTTGCCCTCAAAAGCCTTCCGTCACAAAACCCTCCAAAATCCAACCCGCAAACACACTCTTATTGAAGATTTACTAGTTGTTTGGTTCTCATGTTGTATTTAGCTTGTTTAAGTTCCCTTTATACACTTTTTAACATATTCTCTCCCGCTATATACTAAAAAAATGCAGCAATTGGACTCATACCACCCCGGGTCCGAAGTTTGATGGCAAGTTCTTACGTGCTAAAGCACGTGAGATATTGCGAGAAACACGATTGCATGATACATTGACCAATGTTGTAATCCCAACCTTCGACATCCTGAAACTCCACCCGGTCATTTTCTCAAGCTTTAAGGTCAGCATATTTGCATAAACATGAGGGAAAGCTTATAATTTAATAATTGATTGGTTCTATTATTTACCTTTGTTTGTGAAACTATGTTCATGCAGGTGGAGGAAATTCCCAGCCTAGATGCAAAATTGTCGGATATAGCCATTGGGACTTCAGCTGCACCAACTCTACTACCACCCTATTTCTTTATCAATGCTATAAGGGCATTCAATTTAGTTGATGGAGGTATAGCTGCAGGCAGTCCGGTAAGTGTAATTGTTAGAAGTACAATATACAAACCACTTATATATATGTTTTTACCTAATTGTTAAGGTCTCCAACACTTATTGTGATCTATGTGAGTTCTAAAATAAGATCGGTATTGGTAATATTTTAATTTTATTTTTCTTACTTCTTAAAATGCAAAATATATTTTAATTAAATATGCCAGCTAGTATCTTTTTAGTTTTTACAAGTACGAGATTTTTTTCTTCTACTTAATTGTTTTTTAGACCCAAGTTTACATGATAAAACAATTTTTTTTGGACTCCAAAACTATTGTTTTACCATCATGGACTTTAGGACGTCCTACTACTTTTATTTTTCTTGAAAGGAAGACGAAAATTACTCTTCTCTCTTTCAAAATTGCTCATTCCTTTAACTCAACTATAGTTAACTCCTGTTCGACATTTTTCAGTTGGAGTTAACTCTCACTAACACTTTTAAGATCGGTGCAATCACTTATCAAGTCGGTTCAACTGATCTTACAATTTCTAGCGGAAGTTAACTCTAGCTGAAAAAGGCAGAGCGAGAATTAACTCTAGTTGAGGTAAGGGAATGTACAATTTTAAAAGGGGGAAGAGCAATTTCAAGAAAGACGCTAATTGGCTGAAGCCCCGTGCTTAAGTAGTAAATTTGAGAGAAAGACTAATTTAGGTTTGGTTTTTTTTTCTTCCTCTTAATAATTTTTTGATGCATTATTATCCAAACCAACTTCAACCTAAAAAAATACCTTCCCGAGTAAGGTGTTAGAATTTACATAAAACTAGCAAGAATCTCAAATAGAAGGTTTCTGTTGCCATTTTTTTTCAATAAACTATAGTAGCTTTTGTAAAAGTAAAATGATATTTACTAAAAAAGGTGACTGTCCAACTTTAGATATTTTAGGTCCATATTAGAAATAGAATCACCGACAACTAGTTATGTATTTAATATATCATTAGTCATGTTACATATGGATGCACATTAATAATGTTCTATGAAGTTTCACGTGATAAAAATTGTATATTCAGGCATTGGTTGCAGTAAGTGAAGTGATACAACAATTGAATGAGAAGAATCCTGATTTCATTCCTGTGAATCCAAACGAACCTACCAAAATAGTGTTGTTGTCATTAGGATGTGGAAGAAACAAGATTCCAGGGATTCCTGCTTTAGCTGCAAAATTCTTCTCGTATAATAATTGGACGTCCATCCTTGCTTTGGGTCTTGCTAGTGCTGCTGCAGACATACATGAATATCACCTAGCATCAGTGTTCCCAGACATCCCTTCTTCACACAACTACTACCTTCGAGTTGAGGTACATAAATGGTTGCATCTAGGGTTTTTTTTTTTTTATTTAAAAAATGATTAGAATTGTTATTTTTTTTATTTTTAATTGTTTCATGTAACTTTTTAAGCAATTTTTCTTCAAAGAAGTAATAATTATCTTACAAAGTAAATAGTGTTTTTCACGATTTCTCTTAAAAATTTGAGGAAGAGAAATAACATTATTAATTAAAGTAGTACTAACGACTATTTTAGAATTATCCTTTTTGAGGGATTTAAAATATTTTTCTTGATGTTAAAATAAAATAGGCTCCATTAACATCAAGAAAATATTCTCCTTTCAAAACAAAATCAAGAAAATATTCTAAAAGTCATTTTCATTTAAATTAAATGATACTTTTAAATATATAGTACTTTTTATAATTCTATAATCACTTTTTAGTTATGTGATTTTAATGATTATAAGCTGCATTGATTTTGAGAACAAAGAGGATACCAAAACAACATAATCTGAAAATCAAGATTATTATTGGTTCTAATAAATGGATATTTTTTTAATGAAATTTGTTTTATTTTATCATTTAATTGAATGAAACATGTAACGTCCGGGTATAATGTGCAGGAGTATAACTTGGATCCAATTGTCAATGTTACCCAAGAAAGCATGCAAAAACTTGTAAAGGCAGGAGAAGACTTGTTGAAACAACCTGTTAAGATACAAAATGTTACTTCTTTTGTCCCATACGAAAAACCAAGTGAGGGTTCAAACGACGAGGCTCTTAAAAGGTTTGTGCATTCTTTTAACATTTTTATTATATAGTCATGCATGCTTAATATAGGGACTCTAGGGTGTGCAAAAGAGCTCAATGGAGCTGGCCCTTCCTAAGGTATGAACCTAAAAAAAATATATAACTTAGACCATGTGCAATGAGGGTGTTGAGAGAGACTTTCAACAAGTGGAGGTTGTGCAATGGTGTGTTGAGGGATGAGCTGGAGGAGAGAGACGTTGAGTCCGCTCAACAATGTTGAAACCTGCTACAGATTGCCACGCGTCGCATCTTGGTTTGTGAGAACTGGCGCGTGTAACACAAGCGCGGACAGAAGTGCGTGAAGCTTTAGATCGCGGAGAGAGAAAGTGTGTGGTGGATAAGTGGGTGACACGTGGCTGATTCTGATTGGCTTTCTGGTTTTTTCTCATCTAAATAATTTGAACTCAATTATTTCATTGTAAATTATTTTATTTTTTTACCAAAATTCATGATTTTTTTTTATCTATAAATAGAGACTTGGTTCATTTGATTTGGACACAGAAAAAAAAAAACCAAAATTTGCACTATCTTAATCTTAATATTAGCTTTTCTTTTGAAGTTCTAAACTTCTTTTTAGTGAAATGGATCTCAATAATAATCATTTCAACACCCATAATTCTTCTAATTATCCCCCATTTAGCTATCAAAATCCCAACTATTATCAAAATCCAAATCAATTTTCCAACCAATGTCCTCAAAACATACCTAATTTTTGTGTGCCGTGTGCTTAGTTTATTGTATTGCATTTCAAGTTAAGAAAATAAATATAAATTATTTAAATAAATTTCGTTTTTACAAAAAACTAAAAAACTAAATTGTTAAGAGTTTTTAATTTTAATTTAATTATAATCGATAA
>Ga0315915_1002876_pt1 | contig 21898 bp, 15 predicted proteins | sample MpolbnodulesMG_FD_207738 | JGI IMG/M metagenome (GOLD analysis project Ga0315915, IMG submission 207738) | Medicago polymorpha root nodule microbial communities from Los Angeles, California, United States - branched nodules | ecosystem: Host-associated > Plants > Roots > Nodule | place: USA... | reverse complement strand
ACAACTAAGTGGTATTTATATAGGTAATTGGTAAGTTGAATTTGAAACTTTTAAATGTGAATGACCATAGTCTTCTTTGGTAATAATTACTATTCATTGCAGCCATAAAAGCAATTACTGCATAATGCTTTGTAATGCATTATGACGTTTCCAATTCCAAAAGTTGTTAGTGTCAATCATAAATATCAATAGTTGACATTTTGGCGTGGACATTGGTTTACTACTTTACCATCTATTCATGACCAGAATTTTCGATTAGCAATAATGAGCAATAAGTTTCTTTTATTCACAATGAAATATCATTAAGTTTAATGAATATTTGAAATTTGACTTGTAACATGGATGAATGGCAATTTCAAATTCGATTAGCAGGAACTACATGTTAATTTTTCCTTTATTCTTCATGAAATATCATTAAGTTCCATAAAGCTCATTACTTTTTTCTTTTATTCGATTAGCATTACTAACCTCTTCTATTTCGTATGAGCAATAAGTTTCTTTTATTCACAATGAAACATCATTAAGTTTCATAAATATTTGAAATTTGAGTTGTTAATCATCATGAGCATATGGATCAAGATTTAACACATTCGATTAGCAATAACTACATGGTAATTTTCCTTTTATTCTTTATGAAATATCATTAAGTTCAATAAATATCATTACTTTTTTCTTCACCAAATGCATTAATTGAGATGACTTTGTATATACTAACAATACTCCTATTTTGCACAATTAACGTGACTCAATAAAAAGACATCCTTTATATTGGCTTGAGTATTTTTTTTTGACCAAATATTGGCATGAGTATTAAATTGTCAATAATATCATTTAATTCTTTAATCACATCTGTTTTGATATGATTAAACGCTATTAAAAGCAGACAAAGAATAATTAAATTATATTATTGGTTAGTTTTCCTGAAATGCATAAAGGTTGACTTGCCTTTTATGTGTTTACTCAATCATTATTGAAAGCCCATTTTTAGGCATACCAGACGCACCAACATTTATGACATAGAAGAAATTGAAAGTCTGCTTTGATTTAGGGCTGAAATCATGCATCTCTATAGTCTTAAGTTTTAGTTGAGCTTTCAAATCTAATGGAAGGTCAAGAGATCTACGGCTGAGATGTAGGGGGTGGTTGACTGAGTTGATTAACATTAATACATGAAAGGTTATGAGATCTACGGTTGAGATGAAGGAAGCGATTGACTGAGTTGATTAGCATTAATTACATATTAGGGAGTGAAAATGAGTATGATTAGCACCGTTTTCAATTGTCATTATGATGTTTTTGTATGAGGGAGAAAGTGAGGAGTTTGAAAATAGAGTTTGAATCAACGGCTGTGATTAAATGTGTGGTTGGGAGATTAGATTAGGAATATTTACATGCTTAGGAGGGGAAAATGCAAGAGGTTAGGACAAACATGTTAGCTTATCAAGTCTAACTTTTATAATAAACGATATCTTGTTACAACAGCTTGTTAAATGTCATTATGACAACTAATTATGAAAAGTTGTTAAATATCATGTAAATATTATTTAATAGAAAGCAAAGAGGGGGTAAATATGTCTTTTCAAGTGTTGTGGAGGGGAAAAAATTAGAGTTTAGTGATACTTTGATTTGATATAATAAGAAGAAATGTAATGCTTCCTTCATTTGGTTGTAGTCAATTTTATAATTGAGGTATGGGTTGAATGTGTGTTGTTATTTATTTATTTTTTACAATAATGTTTGTTATTATTTTACACACGCGTTAAATAATATATGTTGTTTAATTTAGGGGTGCAGTTTGGTTTGATTTTAAAGGTAAAAGTCATATGAACTGCAAGATAAATAAGTTTGCGGTTTGGTGTGGTTCGGTTGACTTTTAAAATAAAATCTGAACCAAACCAAACTAATGCGCATTGGATCGGTTGGTGCGGTTTTCAGTAATGTTTTAAATTTCATCCAACATTACAATTTTATGTCCATCCAACAATGTTCCCAACAACGTAGTCTAAATTAAAACGTGTAGTAATCATATTTTGTAAAAAATACAAAAGACTAAGATTTTAATAATTCTCTAAGAGTTCAAGTAGCACATAAATACATTTTTGATAGAAAAAGTAAAGAAGAAACTTAACAGGAGAAAAAAATATGTCATTTTATTAAAGTTTCATTGAATTTCTATGAGTATTGATCTAAATGATATATTTAATTAGTGTTTTTCTTATATTGCGGTTTGGTTTGGATGGTAAAACCAAAGCCGCAAACCGAATCAAACCACACGGTTGAGTAAAAACTTGATTCAAATACATCAAAATTAAATGCGATTTTTTGCGGTTTGAATTGGTTTGGTTTGCGATTTTCCTTTTGTATTTGAACACCGTTAAACTTTTAATCAATGAAATATAAAAAGAAACAATTTAGTAAAATCAATTTACTCATTTATCCTTAAATAAAGATTAAGTGTCAAAAAATGAAGTGAGGGTAAATTGATATTTTTGCCGACAAACTGGTACAAAAACATGTAAAAATAATAAAATAAAATTGGTTGATGATTGATGGATGAAGTTGCATATTATAACTCTAGAAAGTTGTTGTTTGATTATCTATATAGTTACAGATATGATTCATTCGACGGTGAAAGCGGCAACTGCAAAAGAAAAAGATAACGATCGGAGCTTGAATTCTCACATCATCACCCTTCATCGCCGTCTTCTCCATTCCTTAAACCTTGGCACAAGGTCTCAACCTAATTCATTCTTCGCTTCTTTGAATTCTATATTGTTATTTATTTATTTGTTTGTAAATGTTTTGAATAGATATTTTGATGAAAAGACAAATAGATGGAAGTGGCAGTGCGTCAACATTGAAGTACAGAAAAATGTACTCCGATCAATTGCTGCTTTTCTTGATTCTATATCTGCAGATGCTCGTGCCACACGCCATTCCATCGTTAAGGTACTTTTTGCTGTAAAAATGAATAAAAGGCTTGGCTGATGTAATCTATTTGATGTTATTGAAATATGTGCTTTACTTCATCAGGAATCTTCTGCTGATATTTTGGGGGCATTGTTATGGATTCTTCAATGCAAAAATGATCCCTTGTTAAGCATGGCATCAAACGTGGCAGTGAAATTAGTTAGTATTTTACCAATTCCACTATTGCAACCGCGTTTGTTGGATCTTGTCTATTGTTTATCGTCCTTGCTATCCTCACATCAAGTAGAAGTTGCAATACCCTGTGCTACTGCTTTGAATTTGGTAATCTCAAATCTGAGTGCTACAAGTGAAAAGGCAGTTATTGAAGCACTGAAAGAAACAGAGATTTCCATTTGCATTGTTCGAAATATAAAAAACTGTGGTGCACAGAAGATTGAATATTTTGTCGAGATGGCTTCACTTTTGAGCACAATTCTGTTGAGGTGGCCTTCATCTAGGTTCCCTGTTTGTAATGATGTTGAACTTATGAAAATTATAGCAAACATGCATACAAGGACAGATAGTTCTATTAAACTTGTTCTTCTAAAGTTGTACACATCTTTAGGTATTAAAATATCCATCTTTTACCTTCCCCTCAACAAAACAAAAAACATTTCCTTGTTATCTTCCATATGTTGTGTCAATTACTTAGACTAACTAATTTATGATTTTTGTTACAGCTTTATGTGATTTTGTAGCACAAAAGCTTATAGAGAATGGAAAAGTATTTCTACAAATGATTGTGCAGGCGATGGGAAAATCTAACCCTCATGATGTTCGGATAGAGGGGTTTCGGCTTGCTCAATGTCTATTAGTAAGAGTTATTGTTTTATATGATAAACATTGGAATATATATAGCACTGTACCTAACAAACATTTACTTTTATCTACTTAGAGATCCCAAGAAAATTGTTTAAAAGTGATGGATTTGTGTGGTGAAGCTCTTGTTGATGCCATAATTTGTGGGATGAGAGAGACAGGGCCGTGTTCCAAAAAGATTGAGAACAACTATGGTTCTGTATTAGTGGAAGCATGTAAGTTGGCTCAAATTACTCGATGGGCTGGCAATCATCATATCAGGTTTTGGAAACAAGGAATTGATAAAGTCCTCCTTAATCTTCTAATTGAAAATATTCATGATCAATTGTCTGAACTTGTTTTGCCATTGGAGAAACAAATATCTGTGGTAAAGGAGGGACTGAAACTCAATTATCATGTTGCTCTGAGGAGTTATGTGTGGGACATTCTTGGGTGGCTTACAATTCACTGTGGAGAAAATTCAAACCCCTGTAGTTATACCCGTGAGAGTGAACTCCACATCAACTTACTAATTCTGTGTGCATGGTAAGTTGTATTTCTTCCATTATTATTTTTGTATGACTTCAAATGCGTGTATACATTGGTATTACATTGAATTCTATGCCATAGCTTCTTACTACCACTGATTATATTTCTAAAATTTCATAGCTGAACATTTATTACACCTTCATTCCGTTGATGTTGTGCAAATTTCTCCTTTTTCTGCAGCTTCACTTTTGTGGATGCAATTCAAAAATGGTGCCGGATATGTCAAAATGATGCTGATGATAATTTTCATAGTGAACCAGTATCAAGGGCTGTTCTAATGATGATATATTCTCCATGTAATTATATTTCCTCACATGCTAGATTTGTATTATCTGATATACTGAAGGTCATAGGTGATCCGTGCTTGAAAAACTCACTACATACCCTAGATTATATATCATCCCTGAAAAGTTATAGTTCATTTGATAAACTCCAACTTGTTATTAACTTAATTGGGTTAACTTGTCTTTCAAGTTTACCACAGTATCAAAGAAGTATCATAGAAAGCAGAGGGATAAAGACTGTTGTTCTTCTTGTGCAACGATGCTTAAGTAATGATATTCATGTAGAAAGACCAGAAGTTGCTCCTCATTTGCATACTGTATTCCATAAAAGGTCTTGTTGCTGTATTGGTAAAGGAGACTGGGAAGGTTCCAATGTTCTCTTATTTTATGGTATGTGGGGCTTAGCTGAGTTTCTTCATCAGTGTGGCCTTTTACTAGACAATCCTCTGCAATTTACTAGAGAGGTGACAAACATTAAAACTCAGTTAGTTAACAAACTTCATGAGATCTGTAGTAGCACCTCTTTCAGTCCTGGAGTGAAATGGTATGTTTCTTATATTCTAAGTTATTTTGGATTTTATGGTTTCCCAAATGAATTTTCCAAAAGGATTGGGAACTCTCTTAATAAGGAAGAATATGCAGATTTGCGACTCATTGTAGCAAATGGGGATTCCGTGAGTGTTCATGGTGTTATTCTTGCTGTTCGATGTCCATCACTTCTACCTTCAGAAGTGCTATCTAGTAGTAAGAGTTCTAAAGAAATAACAGATTATTTTGTTGGAGAGACTGTGAGAGAAGTTCGCTATTCTTCTCATGTTGATTATGAAGCATTGATGTTATTGTTGGAATATGTATATTTGGGAGGCTTGCATGCAGCAGAAGAAGAAGAAGCTGTAAAGAAGCTCAAAGTTCTTGCTAAGCGTTGTAATGTAAAGCCTCTCTTGCAAATGCTTTGCAGACAATCTCCAAAGTGGGGCACACCTTTTCCCAGCTTTAATCTTACTTCATCTCTTGATTCAGCCGGAAGTTATTTTTCGTATGGTTTGCTTCTTAACCAGATTCTTCTAGATATCTATAGGTTTCATGTGATTGGTGACATCGTGTTCTGTTGTTCATCCATGTTTATATCCATATTTATTTCCTTCCATATACTTGAGTAGCTTCCTTGAAATTGATATTTTACAGATTTATTCTGTATTTTTCAAATAAGAGTTACTTTTCTGAAAGGACCATTAAACTTGGAAACTGTTACTGAGATTTGCAATGTAATGCCATTATATTATCCAGTTTATAGAAAAACAGCTGTTAATTATATCCAGTTTATTGACTTGTCATCTCTGAAGCATGGGTACCCCAAACATGGAGAATTACCGGTACTGGGTACACACCCGTACCGGGTACGCGTACGGTACTCATAACTTACATACCGAACCGTACCTATTTTTACATAGTTGTTTAGTCGTAGTTGGTGCGGCAAAAACGGCGGTGGAAAAAAAAACCAAAATTATTTTGCTTTTTTATTGTATGTTAATCCTCTCTCTTGCTTTTGATGAAAATAGTAGAGGGGTGCACAAAAAAAGTAAAACTCTGAAGCAACATGATGATAGAAGTGTAGTAATTCACTTGAAAAAACTTTATTTTGATGTTTTATATCAACTTACCCGTACCTTCATTTTTTTTAAATTTGTCGTATTACGTACCGGTACGGCGGTACCCGTACCTATGCAATATAGCTTGTCATTTTGGGTAAAGTTGACAGTTTCTGCACAATGAAAAAAGTTAACAGTGATGTTGCTAACATTTGTTTAAGTAGTTTAGGAGATAAATTCTGATTTTGTTTAATTTCTGTTTTCAGAGATGTCCTAATGGAAGCTAAATTGAATGGGCTTGTTGGATGCGCATGTGATATTTGTTCTCATCCAGTACCACATATGCATGTTCACAAAGTTATATTGCAGTCTGGATGTGATTATTTACAGGGTTTGTTCAGATCAGGAATGCAAGAGAGGTGATTATTGATTTAAAATTTGATTGTTTATGTGTAGTTTACAGTTTAGTTTTCCTGATAACAAGTGATGAAGATGACCTAGATATTCAAATTAAATGCTTTGCCTATTATTTGAGCTGGAACTCATGAAAATTTAAGAACATGGTACAAAGACAGATATGCATGTTTGTTTATGTTTTATCTTGACCAGGGTCTATGTAACCTGTTCTATGGTCAAATTTTGATTAAGGCTCAAGACTCAAATCTCTTTACAAGCCTATTTTGATAAAGTATTATTTGGAAACTCATTGGTGCATGTACTTGAGTCTTGAGTTTCAAACTTAATCTAAGAATTGGCTGAAAGCTAGCTGGAACCAAGTCTATCTTTATGGATTGCTTTTTTATTTTTGATGAGAAGCAAGAATTTTCAACCAAATACGTTTGGGATATCCTTAAAAATTAGAAACAAGGATTTTCCATTTTTTATGAGAAATTGTCCATCTCTTGTGCTCTGTTAACTTTAAATTGTTTGGTCCTTCGCATTTTGATTGCTTTATCTGTTGCCCTTGTTATTTATTTTTGCAGTCATTCACAAGTTATAAAGGTTGATATTAGCTGGGAGGCATTGGTTAAACTAGTACATTGGTTTTATTCTGATGAGCTTCCAAATCCCCCTTCTGGTTGTTTGTGGGTTAACATGGATGATCAAGAAAAGCTATTCAATTTGCAGCCATATGTGGAGCTTTGTTGGCTTGGTGAGTTCTGGATTTTGGAAAGTATTCAGGAAGCATGCTGGAATGTGATTATGTCTTGTCTTGATTCTTCTAAGCAGTTGGCAATTAAAATAATCAAAATGGCTTATAAGCTCTCTTTGTGGAAGTTGGTTGACGTTGCTGCAAGTCTCATAGCTCCTTCATATAGGCAATTAAGGGATTCTGGTGAACTTGAAGAATTTGATGATGCACTAGTTCACCTTATTTATTCCGCTTCTATTGAACTTAACCATGAAGGTGAAAAACGCTTTAGGTGATGTAATACTCTTCAAGATGTTTTACAGTGCAGAAGATTCAGGTGTGTTGTAAAATTTTGTAGGAGCTGTGAACATATTTATGTCATGCTAGTTATGCTGACATTTCTAAACTATTTAGTTTGAAAGTTTTAAGTATACCTAGAATATGAAGTTTTCCAAAGCAATCCTTATTATTGTGAGCTGTTAGGCTATGTTACAGTTTATATAGGTAACTGTTACAGTTAATTAGGAGGTATAATGTTGTAGTTCTGCAAAGTCCTGTCAGTAGGCTGCAAGAAAAGTTTGGGTTCATGTATAGATACTGTTGTAAACTCAAAAATCATCATAGAATGAAAAATATATTTTTTTTAAATGAAACTCTTTTGCTTTGTTGATTATTGTAACTAAGAAGTATATTTTTCTTGTGCTTCGCATGGAGTTATAGGTTTGCCAAGAACCTTGACCACACTCAACATCCATCCTGAAATGATTGTAAACACAATTGTTCCCATAATTATTTGTAATTGAACGTGTGCCTGGATATCTAAACAAGTAACATTATAATCATTGAATAATCGACTTGCACTGATTAAATGCATCTCAACAAAATGTGATGACATTTACAAAGGAATTTAGTGTCATGTACTTTAATCACTTTGGCATAAGAACTATTGCTTGATGATTCTTTGGTCACATAAAGGACTTCAATCCACTTATTTGTCTGCATATGTCATGGACAACCTTTTATAATAGTTTATAGGCTTCATATTTAACATCGTTGGCTTCGATTCAGTAACAGAAAGCATGCAAATCCCTTTTTAAACAATACAAATATACACACACACACAATTACTAATCATGTATATATTGAATTGGATATGGGGATACCAACATTCCTAGTGAGACATTGTGTGGCTCTTCATTTCATCCTAACAAAGTGTACTCTGTTTGAAGTTATGAGTTTTAGATAGGAGAATTAGAGAAATAATAAGAAGAAAACTAAATACTAACCCCTATTTGTGCGAACAATGGATTCGATGAAGTGGTGAGGGACTTGGGCTCTTTAAGGAAGTGGTGAGGGGTTTGATCCCTTGCTTTGTATGGAAAAATCCGGTTGGGAGGGAAGAACCCATCTTGTGGGCCTCGAAGGTTCCCGACAGAGATTAGATTGCTAAGCGGCGGTGGAAACTTCTTACCGATAACATGGTAACCCAAAAAAATAATCCTAAATAAAATGGAAAAATCATAAATCAAATACTACTATGATAATAATAATAACAACCAAGTAACTTTGTTAGTCTGGACTTCACGGGAGAAGAAACATCAGCTCTCATTACTGGTTCCTCTCTTTCTCTTTATTTACCCTCTCTTCTCTTGTGTTCACATATTTGAGAAAACCCCGCCTGAAAATATATATTTTTCTGTCCAAATTATGATATGAACTAGAGATTAGTTTCCCTTTTCTGCCATGAACTGCGGGTAGGAGTCCATTCTGTTCAGAATTTTATTGATGTAGATAACAGGGTGTGTGTCTATTTGCTTTTTCCTTATGTCCCCTTCTTTTATTTTTCTCATGACTTAATGCTACCACTATGATTTTAAAAAAGCTTTGTTGATGGTTCTTAGTGCTCTTGTATAAATTGGCACCAGTTAGGCATTTTCGTTCGAGATTTAGTAATGCATCGTCAGCTTATTACTTCGCCCCTGATTTAATATCTTCATTCTAACTATGGTTTGATTTGGGTAAGCTTTTAACATGTTGAACATATTAACAGAGCTATAGAAAGAAAGAAAAAAACTATAAGAGAAACTGTTAGGAAGGATCTAGAGATAAATGAGTGGGAGAAAGATATGGTTTTTGATAGAGCACTATGGCGTCGTTTGATTGATGTAGTCGACTCCATTTAGTAGGATAAGGCTTGGTTATTGTTGTTGTTGTATAGAAGAAAAAAGGATTCAGCATGTAATTTTCAGAACTAGACCCTGAATGTTATTTTATGCTTAGTTCAAGAGGAAAATGAGGTTTCAAGGAAATCCTTGATGAGTTCTGAGAATAGAATTGTTTTCTGTTATAAATTATGTTTTACTGTTATGAGTTTCTGCCAGCTGGCACTGGTGGTTATTCTTGGTGTAGGTTAAGACACCTATATTAACTGTAATCTGAACTGATTCTAATAACTCAATTCATTTTCAATCAATACAAGATTTGAGACAATTTTTTTTTTCTAGTTTACATTTTTGTAAAATGGTATCGTAGGCATATAAAAAATGTCGGCATACCCAATATTAAGAATCTTTGATGTGAACGTATATGTTGATGTAGAAAGGTTTTGGATTATCAGAAATTATCTAGTTGACGTCTAGAAAATAATCTAACCAGTTGGAGGGTTGCTGTTAATTCAAGGAAGAAAAATTCTGCCGATTTTGCTCTTTGAAAGGTAGAATACATTGATTTTAGATGATGATAATGAACGTCTATTGAATATGTTGATCACGTTTATATTTCAAACTGATAATTATAAAATGCTTAAAATCTTAATTTTGCTGAAAATATCTTTTGGTAGAGTCCTGGGGTTCAAAAGTGTGAGTGCTAGCATTCCTCTTGTTGGTAATAGATTTTAGATAGGTCTCGTGTCATGTTCCTTGTAGATAATAATAGATGGTGGATTAGAACATGTTCTATATTTTGTTCTAGTCTATATTTGTATAAGTATTTTTTTCCATAATATATTCGTATAAGTAATGAGTGCTTGTAATGTACAAATGTTGGATGTATCATTATTCATAGATCAAAATGCTCAAATCTGTCAAAATACAGCCGAAAACACACTTTCGGTAGAGTACACCACTGTGTTTGAGACAAAACCCGTTGGTTTACTTTTAATTTGAACTAACTTTTCTACTCCCCCCTTTTACTAATGCATGAATCGTAAATTTTAATTACATCAATTGTGTGGATAATATATAAAAATTGAATTTCAACTTTTTTTATTGGATGTCCCCGAAGGTACAAAATTTGATTTCAAGTTGAAAAATACAAATGAATTAAAAAAAAAGGTGTTGAAAAAATTGCATTCACGAATATTTTTGTTTTAGATTTTTTATGTTAAAGTTTTGTTGTGACAAAATCCTTTGTAGCTTTTCAAAAAAAATTAATTAGACCAATGCGAAACAAATATAGACATTAAATCTTTTATTTTGTATTTTATTTTCATGTAGAAAACAAATCTTCTCACAATTATATACTATTTATGTGGATAAATATTTACCTTCTGTTTTTTATTTTATTTATCAATTGTTTCATGTTTCTTAAGTTGTCTCTATTTATTTTTTCCAAGGACTAAAAGTTAATTGTATTTTTCTCAAAGACTAAATCAATTTACACAATTTTTATTAGGGTTTAAAATGGCTCCTCGCTAAATAAAAAATGGACTTATTTTGTTTGCGCTGTGTGATATTTTACATGTTTTGTGGTGTTTAAATCATTTTTTCCCTTGTTCTACACTTTAAAAATTAGACTTATTTCCTCCATCCATTTTTGCATGATAGTGTTATGACATTTTATGCCAGTTTTCTTAAAATATGCTAATAAATAAGTGTCGCTTCCTTAATTCATGGCCCTCCATTATCATATGAAAAATTTCAAAGATTATTTGGGTCTACTTTATAAGAAAAAGTCATAGTTATATTAACGGTATATTTATTTATTTCTTTTTTAAGGGAAGGTATATTTGTTTTTATTTTTAAGGGAAGGGAAGGTATATTTATTGCTTAATAGACTTCTCTAGCATTCATTTAATATTTGGCTTTTTAATATTAGTATACTTCACAAATTTCTATAAGGATTATAAAAACATTCAAAAAGTTACAACAACTCAATGATTTTTCTTCTTACAACAAGGATCGAGTGGAGTATTTAATATGCATCATATAACTCAAACTCGGCACCTAAAAAATTTATTAAATACTCCTAGTAATAGCTGTATATTATTAATAGCTGTATATTATCAAACAAAAACTTTATATGTGAAACCTACAGAGCATATGCTTATTAAAACTCCTCTACTCAACAAGCATCTACTCATTTTGATTCCCAATAGGAGTACTTATGTAATATATTAAAGCATAATAGGCTAAGCTGTCCCATTAGGAATGGTGTGATATCTAACAAAGTAGTTTTTCTTTTTGAATTCATCATTCTATCCATAACAGGTCCCATATCAGTCATCTTCGTTGAATCGTGTATAATTAGAAGAAGCCCCTTCTTCGGAAATTATCCATTTTACTTTCTTTTGTTGATTGACATAACTTGCAGTTTTTTCAACAAGTTCTTTTTCAAGGAGAGGTCAATTCAACTTTAACTAGATTTTTCTACTAAAATGATTATTGATCGCTCTCCTCTTTTTTTCTCTTTTTTTATAATTTTAATGATCGTTCTCCTCTTTTTTTATAATTTTAAGAATATTTTTTTTGTCAACCATTAATCCTTGCCTTATGGAGTAGCCTGTGTATATCAATATCAAGTCATGTAAACATTTGTTTCGTTCTAACTGATGAGAAAACTGTGTAAGAGAGAGAAAGACAAAAGTCATTTTACTTTTTCTGATATAAATTGTATAAATAAGAGAAGAAGAGAAGTTATTTTACTAAAGTAATCTTATTATGTATTGGTGTATTCACCTTTACTATAAATGAAGTGTAAAATGGTGAATGGAGACTGATACAAATAACATTGAAGAGGGAAAAAAAATTACTGTTGTAGTAAAAATTGAAATAAATCAGTCATTTTAGAACAATTTCTTTTTAACAAATTGGCCAGTTATTTTCGGATACTGTGGGTCCACGAAGCATTTCTGATAATGGATTCTGATAACCCATGTATATCAATGTGTTGTAATACTATAATGCAAGTCTATATTCATTTTGATAAAAAAAGCATCTCCAATATAAAAAAGAACATATCTAAACATACTATAATGGGTGTAATAATAATACGGTAAAGATGGACAATGAGGGTACAGATTCATGTAACTGTTTTGAAAAACTTAAAATAATGCCCACTAATATTAGAAGTAGGAGCCAATAACAATTAAGAAATTCATTTGCTGTTGGGAGGTGTAGAGGATCAAGGATATGGTGGAAGCTTGAACCAAATTAACTCACCATTCTATAAATGAACTATACGGACATGAATTTATCATAAATATCTTCAAAACAACATTCCCATTTTGCATTATTTTCAATGATAAGAAAATTCTCTACATTGCCCATAAAACTAAAAGATCACGAAACTGCCAGATTATTTGGCTAAACATGAAATGAAAACCAAGAAAAACTAAAGGAGAGACAACAAAGATAGACCAACAATACTCCAATTGACCAAGAACAAGAGATGGTAAAAAACTACACATCTACCGCAACTGAATAGTGAGGAAGAGAGGATGAAACTGAAACTAAAACCATTAACACCGTTAAACAAGGTTGACATAACTCGTTATTAGGCATGCCAATACCACCTTGTCCAATGGTCAAATTGGCCAACCCCAAAATGCTACATCAATTTGGACATTGTGAAACCTATTAAGGTAGATATTATGGAGTAATGGACAAAACCAATCCCATGCCTGTATGATAATAGTAAAGGAACATTAGGATTAAGCTTAAACCTAACCCTAGACATACTACCCACCACTATTGTTCCCTAGAAACAACAAACTGAGTAACAAAAAGCTCCCCTGTCAAAAGAAAATAAAAGACGAGAGGAACAAATCAAGCCAAGTCTATCATAATACACAATGGGCCCGATTGCAAGTTTATAACAATGCTACATTGCATTAACAAGAAAGAAGATATGAAGATGCTAAAAAACTTTCAAGGTAGATGCACCTGATACTTCCACATCAAACTGCTCCAAAGTAACTAGAAACACAAGGTTGTTATGAAATTTACTGCCGTTCTACTTTGAAAACAGCTCCTTAGATGAGTGTCTCATTATCTAATTATCTCATCACTGACTGTGAGTTTGCATGGTGACCATTACCCCCAGCGTTGCTACTATATCCAACTACAGAGCGCTGAGCAAAATCAAGTAATATTTTTTTCTGGCGATCATCGGTGTGAGGTAGACTCGCACGCAAGAGCTCAACTGGCATTTCCCTACTAATGGCTCGAGCAACATCAGGCCCAATGACTGCCATATTTGATGTCCCTTGAGCAAGGAATGATTGCATGATGCTGTCATATTTATTGACACAATACTTGGTGAGAAGACCAAAGAATTCATCAAATGAAGCCTGCCAAAGGGAACGATTTCTAATGTTATAGTTGCTAGCAGCATGAGGATCAGTTAAAACTTCGGTAGCCCTCTCAAGCACTGATACTAAAATAAGGGAAGTCCCATCTCCAACAGGGCTTCCAAGGGGACGTAGAGGCGGCGGCTCAGCAGAACAAACAACTGAAGCTAGGCAAACACTAAGTGCAACGAGATCCATTTCGCGGACGCACTTTGAAACTACCTTTGCAAGGTTAATTACAGTTTCTGATGCCGCTGGATCGGAGGGAAGAGCGCCAAATAAGAATCTTAAATGACGAAAGATGGCCATGCAGACTATTCGCATAAGGTCCCCCCCTGGAAAAAGTAGTTCAAGGTACCTAGCAAGTAGTTTTCGACCTTTGGGAAGAGAAAGTATCCTGAGAAAAACATAGTCATCTTTTGCAGCAAGTTCAACTGTCTGTCCAATCCTTCCGAGTGGATCAACCAATTGAAGCGACGCTGAAAGTCCTTCCAAAAGACCCTGCCTTTTACGTTTTAAATGATCTCCACCATCTTGAAGCTGCTTATTAAACTGTAGGAAACGATCAATATCATCTACATCAAGAAGAACACAAAGACCATCCTCAATTGTGACCCTTGCTGCCAACATTGGCTCCTGTTCAAGGGGCTTTTCTGGAATGTTTTGCTCAGAACCACCAGCACGTGAGGAATTCGGTGGATCAACTTCCAGCAGAGGACGGGGCCTGCGAATTGATGAGAACGGAACCCTCCCTAGAGCATCAACCTGAAGAAAGGCATGTGGTTCATTAGAAGAAGCCCGCAGAGGGATTTCCCTTATTTGAGCTGGTGAAAAGTGACGCCTCAATTTAGCACCGGAAGATTTTTTCGCAAGACAGCCTTGGTTGTAATAATCATCTACATATGGATCATTTGTATGTGTTGCTGCAAGCTGCAATCTAAATATATTCTCAAGTTCCTCAGTCGTCATATACTTAGACCTAAATCGGGGCCATCCATTATTGAATTTATGGTTACTCATTTCAAAACCCTGAGGAGAAAATCGGAGATTCTGTCTACCAATTTGAGCAGATTTTGGCATTTGATCCCTCAGTTCCATCATCCCAAGCATCTGGTCATATTTGTTGATCATGGGTAAACCAGAAGAAATATTGGGATGGGCTCCATTATATAGCCCTGCCTGGCTAACCAATGGATTCTGAATTCGCTGATTAAGAGGAGAACCCATAGGAATTTGGCGCATGTTTCCACTTAAAGGTGACCCATGGTTTAATCCACCCAACTGTAGTGCAGAATTGGATAAATGAGAACGGTTTTGAGAAGAATGTGCCATCTGAGCTCCTGCAGCATGATAAGGAATGTTTATGGGGCCTGTATTATGACTTGGAGAAGCCTGCAGAGCTCTACCACCAGGTGGAGGATAGGAAGTAAATGGTGCCAAAGTAGAATCATTAGAAAAATGAAGAAGCTCCTGTTGTTTGTCAGGATATAAAGATGTACTGTACAAAGACTTTGATTCTTCTATGTGTGCAATGTTGGAATGTGGCTGTGATGACCATCGTTTGCCATCCTGTGTTTCAGAATCACGAAAAGGCTGATCAAACCGGTTAGGAACTGATTCACTTGAGCCATGTTGGAGGTAGTGTTGTTGTTGCTGCCTTTGCTGCTCAGGATATGAAGAAGTTCTATACAAGGAGTTTGATTCTTGTAAAGAGGCAAAAGAAGAATAAGGCTGTGATGACAGTCTTCTGCCATCCAGAGAACCTTCACTATCATAAGGATTCTGGTCAAACCAGTTAAGATTATCATTCCTCTGTATCCATTCAGCTGTAGAATCTGAGTATAATAAAATAATTTAGTCAAGTGAAAAAAATTGCAAACAGTAAAAAAGGAGAAATGCTGGAATAGAGCTGCTAAAATGCAAAGAATACAGTAACTGTAAACACAAAAACACGACACCTCAAATTAATTCATCAAACTTCAGAAGTGGATAATACAGACACAATAGACAACCCATTGTCATAAAATTGCAGCCATGGCACGGGGGAATTCCATTCACCTGCATAAACTATGCACAGCGTTCCAGGTTCTTATAGTGGGCCATATTAGCCTCTTGGGTTAAATAAAATGCTGTACCAACCCCTTAGTATCAGCCTGTATGCTGCATTCTTCATCGCTCTCTGCTCTCCACCTCCTATCATTGGCAATTGTCATATGCCCTTTCTTCATTAGAGACCTACTCAGACAACCTCTATTTCCTAGCAAGCTTTCCTTTCCAGAGAACAATCTTTTTTCTTAGTTTTTATCTATATTTGTTTTGCATCCACTTCTCTTTGCTCTCTAATTTTTTCCATTCTATTATGTCCTCTTAACTTCTCTTTTTTTATCATCTAAGGAAGGGCGCAAGCTTCAATTCTGCCCTTCAAAAAGGAACATCCGCTCTAACTATTCACTTTTTCCCTTTTCTATTGTATTCCTTTATATCTCCTCACTTTTGCTATCACCTTCTTTCCTTTTGGTCATTACTTGTTCCGATATATCCATCTTATTCTTTGTTTTCATTCTATTGTTCCTTCCATATCTCAAGTTCAAACACATTAGTTTCCCTATTTATTCTCTGCAGTTTTTTGGTATATCTGTTTGAGAGAGAGAAAGAGTGTGTGAGTGTGTAATTTTTATCTTTCCTATAACCACCACATTCCACTATATCCCACAACGCCGTCTTCCATATTTATGAAGTAATTGAGAAAATGTATCCCTTTTTAAAGCATTAATCCATAATACAAACTGCTAGATTATATTAAATAATTAAGTAAAATTCAGAAAGGGAACATTGTTTTGATAAAACAAAAATGAAAATAGGTGAAATATTGCATTTGTTATACTCACTTTCTCTTGATCCCCGTTCACCAAAAATTGCTGTGTTTTGTGGTCCAGTCTCAACCTTGTTCAACTGAAATTAAATGAGAAAAAAAAAATTATCCACATATTCGTATAAATAGGGAAAAAATTTCACACAATTATCAAAACAAAAGGTGTTACATAAAACTGAGCATTCAAAGAGCATAGAGAGAGAGAGAGCAAAGAATTAGCTACTGTGTTTGCGAAAGAACTTTTTGGTTTAGTTCATGACAAAAACATTGAAATAAGCCTGAAATACAACAAGAACAATCAAATAGAAGTGACCTTCAATTTGAACTAGCTTTTCCACTTTCCACTAACTTTCTTTTTTTCTCTTTTCATTACAGAAGAAATTATGAAAGAGATTGCCGATTTATTATTAAAAATAATGACATCAACTATGGAAATAACCAATGCTAAAAATAAAACAGGAAAAATAGCATGCTGCAACAAGTAAAAAAAATGGCATTAAGAACCACCATTATTGCCGTTTCAAAACCAAGATAACTGTTACAACAGAAATAGAAGATAACATTGTGGGCAAATAACGGAAGTCACGTGGCAGTTGAAATATCAATTATATAAAAGGGTATGCTGCGTACAAAAAACAAACTGCATAACTTTTATAAAAAAAAAAAATTGAAAAAAGCGAACAGTGAATTGAGAGGATTAAAAGTAGATCTTGTGAATGAAATGGATTATCGTCCTAGGTGAAATGGAGAACAACGTGTTGAAAGGCAATGCAGGCGGAGCACAGTTTACATATTAGAGAGATTTACGTATTAGGTTGATTATAGGAGTAAGAAAACACGACACGTTATCCTTTTACATGTTTTAGTTTTTTAGTCCCCAAAACTAAAAAATTCAAAACAGTTTCCAAAACTGTAATTTTAAAAATAGTTTAGGAAACGAGTTTTTAATTTTCAAGTTTTTGAAAACTAAAAAAGAGTTTTTGGGAAGTGTTTCAAACAGGCCCTAAATCTTCAGTTTTTTATTCTAAAAGTAGGTCACATGGGGCCTCTTCTGTTATCTATTTTTGATAACCTCCATGGGCAATTTGTGAAGGAATACCCGCAATGGCATGTTTATATGGCAGAATTTGGCCTTCCGCCGTCGACAACACTGACTTTGATCTCAAACTGAAAATTCATTTTTAACTCTTTCTGTAACACATTAACTCATATAATTGAATCATTACACGACAAAATCATTAATTTTCCAGAACGTATAATAATTTTAATTTTAATAAAATTCAAATTTTACATGCATAATTTATTAATTTTTAAACTAAAGCATGCAAACTAAGATACTGCCATCATCGCAATACCCGGTCGTGTATCAAAATAAAATAAAATCTCAAACATTCAAGAGAGCATTATATATCATAATTTAGTGGATTATCTTATTTACAAAGTCCAAAGCATTCAAGAGAGCATGACATGTCATTATCTTACAGCCTCACCTTCCAAAAATCGGTGCTGAGATCATCAATATCAGAAAGAGATTTAACATCCTCAACCTTCAAATGAAATAATAAAAAAGATAGTGAATACAAAATTCTACCATCGTATTCATAACATTCAACTGACTGGTAAAAGTGAATAAAACGATTACATTTCAAAAAAATCTACAGATAGTTTAAAATGAAAAGAAAAAACAATTGTGGTAAGAACAGTGAAAATTAACCTCTTCTCTATTAAGAATGAACTCCTCTTCATTAGACTCTGGCAAACCGTCATCATCGTCTAACCCTCCCAACTCAACTTCATCTACACAAGCATCTTGACCAAAAAATGCATACTGTGTCGCATCGAAAACTGCACCTTCTGCAAAAATAAAGAAAAACTTCAGTCAAAAACCAAAAACAAATCTCTTAAAACTATTTTACATCAAAAAAAATCCATGTCGCAGTATTCGTGTCATGTCCTGTGTTCGTATATGTGTCTTAACTTCATAGGTAAGAACTCTTACACTAAAAAGGAGAATAAATGAATGCAAAATAACCTAACACTGAATCAACAACTACAGTAAATCATAAATGAAACACTGTTTTCATCAACTCGAACCGCCAAAAATATCAAAAAATTCACAAAAATAAAAAATCAAATCCAAAGTAATAATCAACAAGAAAAATTTCAAATTTCAAAAAATTTACAAAACTCAACGAAACTATCAACTATACCTAATGATTATACTAAGATGAATTAACGAAATCAGTAGATAAAACATAATAACAGATCTAAATAAACAAAAAATGAATGAAAGAACACATAATTAAACAAGAACAAGAATATAAAGAATTGAACCTTTAGGAATATCCCCCGCCGCTAATTGACGAAGATCTAGTCCCTTAACATCATCCCCGCCACCAAATCCATCCATATCCACCATAAAAAACGCAAAACCCTAGAATCGCTTCAAAAGAGAAAAACGAAAACGGTTGAAGAAAATTGAAACAGTGTTTATTTTTTTGTTAAGAGTGATTAGGGTAATAACGAAGAAGAAGAAAATGAAGATTTGTGATTAATAATTGAGTATTAATATATTGGATTTGGATCGGGGGGAAATGGAAGGGAAAGATGTATTTATTTGAGAAGTTTGGAAGAACCCTAAAATGAGAACGACTCCGAGATTATTATTTTGTAGTTGTAGATAAATCTAGATAGATATATATAAATAAATACGTGTGTTTCTTTATTTTAAAATCATTCATCATGTAAGTTGTTTTGTTTTTCTTTTTATTGTATAAATTTTATTTTATTCTTTCAAATTAATAATATATCGATGACAAATTGACAATTTTCACATTTTTGTTGGTTTAGTTATGACTTGAAGACAATGATAATATAGGTTTACATAGTAATATGATGATGGGTTCTTATTGAATAAGGATGTAAAAACTATTTTGCATCTTCGGTGAGTCTTCATGAAACTCGTTTTAAAAGAAAAATTATAAAAGATGGGCATTTATGCGTGTAAATTTAAATTTAATGGTGTGGCCCTAAGAGGCTCAACCCAAATAAAGGTTTGGTCATGCAATTCAGATATGCACTACAAAAATGAAATAGGTCTGACTGTCTAACACGGTAGAAGAAGCTTGTGTTTGGCCTAGCGTTTTCCTAGACGTTATCGTGCGTTTTCCTTAACTCTACAGTTAGAAGCTTCAGCAAATCACGTTCATTTATGTTTTGGGACGCGAGATCAGCTTCAGCACCACAGATCCAAACACGTTCGAAATCTGACGTGGAAACACCAACCACATAGGTTGTCGTGGTAAGGAAGCAACTTGTGACGACGTCCCCAAAGATAACCACATAATGATATGACGATAAAGGAAGGTTAAACAAGTTCTCATTGTTCGGCAAATCGGGGAACTTGTTTGACATAGAAAGACACGTAACATTATTCTGATATAACCTCAATGCTTGCTTGAGTAAAGGTAGCAACAAGCAAGAGCATGTGGGAGCTCATATACATTATAAATAGGGGGATTCACCCCACATGTATGATCATTCATTCTTAACCTCGCTTATAACCTACTCACACGTGCTTTTTTACTTTGACACAGGAGTGTCTTTTCTCGTACACCCCACCACCACCACCATCTAGAGAATGAGTGTACGAGAAGAATTGGTGGAGATCGTAGCACAAGACATGCAATTCAAATCACCAATCAACGTGATCCTTTATATTTCACAGAGTAACATTGGTGTCTGTTTTGGGGCGCAAGAAAATGCACCTAAACCTCAATATCTCATTAGCATGGAGGTCACCAAGAGTCGAGCTCCCTCAAAACCATCTCAAGAAGAACAAGTTTCCAAAATTACAACTTTGATGTCTACAATGGAGGTCATGAGGGATAAAATTTGTCGTCACTACGGAGGTGCGTCAACGCAGATGAAGGTTCCATATGACAACATTCATCGTCGTCAAGTAGATGCACCAATGAAGGTGAAAAGTCAAGATATCAAAATTCTTCGTAAGATGTTACGACAAAGATCAACCACTGAAAAATACCATAGCTTAGATGGATGCATATATATAGAGACACAAAAGGAAAGAAACATTAATAGAAGAGACCAACTATAGTCACCGAGATAACTCGCCTTATGGTGGCAATGCCAACAATGTTGCCAAACCAAATTCAAAGAGTGAAATGTCATCTGAGGATGACCTTCACGAAAGAAATCAAAGGAAGACATGACACATCCATCCTATATAGATGAAATTAATAACGAATCAATACCAAGGTGAATATGATTAACAACCATAAAAGATTATGACACAAATTTAATTCCACAAGAACACCTAACGTCGCTCAATACTCAATTAGCACTCTAGTGAGTGTATGATGCACTACTACAAAATATAGATTTAACATCAAGGGGGTTTTAGTTTTCACATCAGCACGGAAAATACCTGATGGAAAAGATACACACTATGAGTTTTTACATCAGTTGACATAAGTAGATGAAGAGAATTCTTAATAGAATATAACATTTACATCAGTGGAGTGTTGAAATGAGGGGGAAAAAACGCGGTGGCACTTTCGCAATTTAAGCGAAAACTTTGACTAATGTTTTTCACATCATTGGTGAAAACTGCCTGATGGGAAAACAAATTTTCACTTTAACACATCCACTGAATCGTAAAAATCAATCTTCAGTTTTCACTCTCAGTCAAATAACAATTGCTCTCTCAGTCGAACCTCTCACCGTCGCTGCTCAATCGCTCTCTCTCTCCGGTGCGTTTTCTCTCTCACCGTCACTGCTCAACCGCTCTCTCTCCGGTGAGTTATCTCTCTCACCGTCGCTGCTCAATCAGAACCTCTCACCGTTGTTGCTCATTCTCTCTCTCTCTCTCTCGTGAGTTCTCTGTCTCTCTCTCTCTGGTGACTTTTCAATCGTGAAAATCTAACCGCCCCTTTGCTGTTAAAAAAAGAATCATGAAACCCTAACCCTTTTCAAAATTGTGATGCTTTACTTATAATTATGTGTTTACTTATTATGAATCTGTGTTTAATTAAGTTTATAGTAAGTTCTGGAGATATTATTGATTTCATAGTTTGACTCCTGTTCTAGAGACTTGATTTTCTTGCTTAAATTGAA
>Ga0315915_1002874_pt1 | contig 21901 bp, 11 predicted proteins | sample MpolbnodulesMG_FD_207738 | JGI IMG/M metagenome (GOLD analysis project Ga0315915, IMG submission 207738) | Medicago polymorpha root nodule microbial communities from Los Angeles, California, United States - branched nodules | ecosystem: Host-associated > Plants > Roots > Nodule | place: USA... | reverse complement strand
AGTGTGTTTGTGATCTTGAGATGATGCTGAGCTGTCTCTATGACTTACTATATCGGGTTGTATATGAGAATCACTTGTATCTTGTATTAATGGTGTTCTAAATGGTAACTAATCGAAGAGTTCAAAGCCTGCATTTTTTTGCCAAGAAACTAATACAATTCAACGCAAACAAAATGAGAGTCTTGTTTTGCTTGAAAGCAATTGAAAGATAACGTTTGAGATATAATTGCACGTCTCAAGTTCATACAAGGGAAGGTATGTTTCAGAGGACCTAGAATTCTCACTTCTCCCAAACATTTAAATTTTTAATTTTACCTTTTGAACTCATTAGTCTCCTCTGTTTACCTTCAACATGTAAAGTTATCCTATGAGACTTGCAGTATCAAATATGTATATGATTGTTGAACATGATTTTGAAAATTTTAATTGGTTTTGAATTCTGTTGTAAATATTTTCTTACAAGCCTTATTGCTTTGTTTTAAAAAGGCTATGAAAAAGAGGGTGAAAAAGTGCATTGTTCATTATAATTCTTATTGCTTTTTGCTGCAACTTTAGAATAGGGATATGTTATTTTGCCATTATTGTCAAATAGCGCGATAATGGTTTTAGAATTGCGGATTTTGATGAGTTAGGTATGAAAACTGTGACGCTGTCCTAGTTTCGCAATTAAGGGAATGGTGGCCGCTATTCTAGTTTTGGGTGGCAAATGTAGTGCCAATAGCGGGAAAAATAGAATTTTAGCATTTTTAAAATAATTAAACTTTGGAATCAGTGCGTGTGCCACTATGCGAACTGTTTTTGTGCAACGCTCTGCTATTTCACAGAGGGGATTTAAGGCAGTCTGCAATTTTCATATTTCCTCTCTTACAACATTGAACTATTGTGAGGTATCAGAGCAAAGAAACACTGAATCACTGAAAAAGAGAAACTAAATTTGTGCTTGAGGTGTATCTTTGATGGGTAACAACAAGTTCATCATGTCAGATATGAAGAAATACAAGCAGATCAGGGAAGCAAAGCCAAATATTATGGAAAAACACAGCTAGATCATACTTAATGAATTTTATACAATTTCACAGTCAGTTCATACTCCAATATTAACAAAGCCAATTAAGTTGGATATCTATCATTTGATTATTTCTTCGTCTCCATTTTGTGTTGTGTATCAGTGTTTTTTCCTCTTATTTTTTTGTGCTGTAGAAGATGAGGCTGCATTTTTAGTAATCTTGAATGCTATATTCTTAATGAAATGTAATTAAAATTTATTTACAATTCAATAAAAAATTTAACTTTGAATCAAATACTACTAATGTAATAGATCAACTAAACTTAATCTGTAGCTGCAATACAAAGTCTCTTTTTAATTAAGAAAAATTGCTTACAATTAAAATTCCACCTTTACTTATGTCTTTAAACCTTAAACCAAATTTGTAATCTACCGATTTCACTTTCTTGTATATATGTGCTGGGTCTGTACATTCACTATATGGATAGTCAGATGTAATAATTTCCAAAACACACATGCCATGAACTCAGCGGTTCCTTTCAGAAAAGAGAAAATATTAATGTGCAATAACTAGTGCGGCTCGCTACCTGCTACAGAAAAAGAAGTACCTACAACCCTGTGAGTCTGTGAGCTGGCAACGAACCACGGAGAATCACTTCTAGACACAAATTACATATTTTCACTCCAAGATGTCCATTGACAAATATTGGAGGTCCCTATGATAAACAAGTCCCTGTAAAATTTGACATGCCCAACTCTTTATTGCTTGCATGCCTACATGATTATATTTCTTCATGTTTCTGCAGAATCCAAAAACTTTTAATTATTGATTGAACACAAAACTATTCGAAATGTGAATATATATAATGAACATGTTCACTTAGTAACTCTTTGTGTTCCAGAAGTGAACATATCTGTAATGAAGTTGAAAGTCCTGTTGCCGACATCCATCAAAGTGGTATAGAATTGCATGATGGGTTGGTGTTTCAGTGTACTTTCAAGATGAACCTCTAAATAAAGCCTATCTAAGATTTAAGGTGTTCATGAAATAAACAACAAATGCAAATTCTATAATTACCAACTTTTCAAGCTCTTAGCATCAACAATCAGCTAAAAATAAAAATTTAGACAAAAACAGTGACTACATATATATAATGATTGTTCTTCTGTATATCAAGTATCAACTTCATTCTGAAATGGTTTTATTATCATTCACATTTGCAAAGAAATTAAACCAAATATAGATTCCTAGAGGCTCTGTTCATCCATCATATGTAACCAGCATATCTCATATCTTAATCTATTGAATGTTGAATATCCTGCAAACTAAATATCTTCAGGTAGTGCAATACCTTGAAAAATATTTTAAATACCAAATTCACCAAAAAACATGAGCAGTGACAGGTGTGATGTGGTGTTTGGGTGCTTGATTTATCACAGAATACCACATAATATAATTTCCCAATCATACTGTATGGATTATACAGTAAAATAACTTCATTAATGTAACATACATACAACAATCAATAATAGTTTTCAATACATAAACATAATAAGACGTTTTAGTTCTTTTGGGATGAGAAATGACGAAACTTGACACCCAAGGGATAAAAAATATTGAAGGACAAAGGTTCCCACAATGAAAAGCATAACAAAGCAGCAATGATGGAATAGAAGTACTAGAAAGTATAGTCTAATAGCCAATAGGGGCACTTAAAACCGCCTCTTGTTGAATTATATTCTTCAAAACGGCTTTAGAGGATGTCAATTGATGCTTAAGATCCTCCACATGTTGACTTAAAACCTCTATCTTCAAATGCAACACTTCAACTTCCTTGGTAACCTGTTGTTTGGAATCCAATAATTTTTGCATGGCGTCTTGAGATATTTGTATATCAGGAAACATAGCCCGCCTTTCGACAATATCCAACCAATCCTTATCAAAGCCAAAGTTGCGCGCATCTAGTAGTAGCTCCTTAAATTCAGAGTGGCATGAGCCTAATACATCCAAGACACTATGAGTTTCAAGGAATTTCAATAGGTCAGCCAGTAAGTTGTAGGCACATCCCTTGTATCTATTACGCAGTGAATTGTCTTTTAAACGAACAGAAGGATTTTTAACAAGGAAACCAGTCAACAGAGATAAATTCTCACAATCCAAATGATTCTTGGAGACTAGTTCTTCAAGCTCACTCTTGAAAAGCAAAGAAGAACTTGAATCTTCTACATTTTGTGAAGGGTCTCCTGAAAGTAAAGGAAAGAATAATTAATCCTTTTTTTAGCACAAAATAAAGTTTTAAAGATAAAATGAAGGGAGAAAATCTATACCTCCGGATAGCATTGAAGCAGTTTGAAATTCTTGAGGCAAAGGAATGACAGGGGAGAGCATAGATTCTGGAACTTTAAATTCAACATCCTTAGATAATTGTTCCTCAACAATTGAGGTTACTTTTATGATAGCATCATCATTTACAGAAACTGAACAAAAGTTGTGAGAGAAGAGAGTTAAAGTTCAAAATGAAAAGGATGAGTGATGAGGTAACTTAAGAAAATAAAATTGATCCAAAGAGTCTTCACCTTGATCATCATTGATGGTAATATCAACATCCTGATTGGTAAGACGCTTTGTTTTGGTAATAGGAGGAGAAGGTATGACTATTTGGCAGTCACCACATTCCTACACAAATTCAAATAAACAAATGATATCATCATGAAGTCTTAATATTTTTTTGGATTAATGATATTTTTTCTTTTAATTTGTACCCTTACAAAAACCCAAAGCATGCATTCAATGAATTAATTTTTCGTAAATGAATCAAGGATAAAATGGTCTAAACTTGTCTAACATTATACTTTCTTAAATAAACTTTTCCAAAATTCAAAAGCTGTGGATTCAAGATTGTCAAAATTAGGATTTTACTTCAAGTCAAAATGGTAGAGTAAAACCGAGAATCGTAAAATCGCTATCAAAATCGAAGAATTTTACTCAACTACTTTTGTAAAATCGATATAAGAAATTGTAAAATAGCAATCAAAATCAATATATTTTACCAAAACAAAAATAATGTTAAACATATGTTATAAATTGTCCACAAAATACTTATACATAAATGACTACAAAAATGGATAAAATCCTTCAAACCCTTTAAAATCCTTCGATTTTGTATGGATTTTACGATTTTGATGTGATTTTACTAAAATTTTGCCTATTTGAGGATTTTGCTATGGATTTGAGTCACTGAAAGTGAATAAAGTCGCAAAATCCTGGATTTTACGATTTAAATCGGGATTTTGACAACAAATAGATTCCAATTTTTTTTCTTCTCGATATATCGAAATTAGCTTCAAGCTTGATTCTTACAAATCCAATTCCATGGAAATTGAATAATAATAATAATAATAATAATAAAAAGACCAAGTTAATATGAAGGCTATGTTAAATAAAATAAACTCACTTGTGATGATGCTGTTGTTCTCTTGGCATTAGCTGATGTAGTTCCTTCTTCAACACTTATTTCACTAACCTGCTTAAAATTTAAAAGATGTTTAAGATTGCAGTATAATTCAATTCCTGTATTGACAAAGTGTCAAAACGAATACTAGGAAGGAGTAACTACTTGTATAGGTGGCTCATTCTTTGTTACTGAAATGGTGAACAATGTTTTTGCTACATTTTTTTTCTGATGTAGTAGAACCCTCCAACTAATTGCATATCATAAAAATGTAAATTACTTAGTTCCACATATTTGTAAGAAGCACTTGAAATAAAATCTTTTTCTTTTAGTATTTCATTTTTAGCTTTCTTAAAAATTGTGGTTGGACCTAACACAACTTCACAAAATGTCACGTTCAACACCATTGGACTTGGTGCATGGATATAAAGACAATTGCTCTTTAGGCTTCTAAAATCGCTATCAGGCACCAAAATTATCCATTTACCCCCCAACGGTAGTTAACTGTCATTCGGATACTTTTTAACCGATTTAGAAAGTGGTTGAACCGATCTAACAACACTTAATTGCCGATGGGTAGGAGAACAACACTTAAGTGTCGCTCAACCAATGACACTTGCATAAAAGAGTGATCGTGATGGTGCTAAAGAGTAATTTACGGATATAAATGGTGGTGGGTCCAATAGGTGTAATTAATTGTATAGGTGGCTCATTCTTTGTTACTGAAATGGTAGAAACCTCCAACTCATACAATAGAAATGTAAATTAGTTAGTTGTACATATTTGTAAGAAGCACTTGAAATAAAAATTTCTTTCAGTATTTCATTTTTAGCATTGTATGTACAATGTGGTGGTACGTTTTTACATGATTTACCTGAGAAGGTTTGACGGCAGTATCAGTTTCTCCAAGTGGAACTTGTTGGTCCATTGATTGCTCATTCATCAACTCCTGTAACAAGAACATAAGCATTAATGATTTTCAGCTATTAATTAGTAATTACATCCATTAAAATTCTGGTGTGGTAAGCTTGAATCAATAGATTGGTATTGACCTTTGGAGAAGTCAGCTCATGTTCTGATGATGCTCTAACTTCAACCCCAACGGCAAATTTTTTTGAGGTTTCTGGATTTTCATTACCACTATTGTTGCCTTTGGTCTTTTTTTTTAATTGTTGTACAAACAGAAACACCAAATACTTACACAATTCAGGACCTACAGCGAAGTAATATAGAGATTAACATCATTATATAGAGAATAATAAAATCATCATTTTTATGTTTAAAGATGCACAATATTGTTTAGGCTTAGACGCAGTATTCACCCCCTAAGTTTGCAAAAGTAGCAATTTTGGTCTCCTTTTTAAAAAACGGCAAAAGTAACCCCATGTTTACCCCTTTTGCACGAACAACTTTTCAACAACCTTCTTCTTTTTCTTCTCATCACCATCACCACCACCATTAGGACCACGACAATCCACAAAAGCAGAAGCATCGCCCAATGATAATCAAACCAAATGAATTCAAACATAAAAATTCCACTCTCCTTGTTCTAATTTAATTTTTTCGCAGATCCATTCTCTAATCATCTTCTAATTTCAAACACAAAACTTCAACCCATCAAATTGATTCCACTTTTTTTTTCCAGTTTTTTTATCTATTTAATTTTCTAAGTTTCAATTGAAGGTTGTATTTCAAGGTTTTGGGAACAGATATGTGTTTGTATGTTGGGTTTGGGTTGCGGATGGTTGTTTTTCCAGATTTCGTTCTCATGTCCGTAGACGAACCTCGGAGACTATGGTAGTTTTTCTCAAGGTTGTTGACAAGTTAATAAATTTGTGATGAAAGTCATGAGTTTGAATATTTGAGTGTTAATGAGAATGATTTTTTTAGGACCAAACAATTGATGATGATAAGTTGTTTTTCAGATATGGGTTTTGGGGAAGAACACATAAACATGAAGATCAAAGTTTTGGGGAAGAACACATGAAAAATTGATGAAGAGAAATAATTGATGAAATGATAATTGAGGAGAGCTTGCACGTGCCTTCTCAATTTTCCTTTTTTTTAATTTCATTTAATAAACGCGAGGAATTTTCAATTAATAAAAAAGAAAAAAATTAAAAAAAATACATAGGTAGCATGCCACATATAGTTGACAAAGTCAAAATTGAGGTTTTGCAAAAGAGGTAAACATGGGTCACTTTTGCCATTTTTTTAAAAGGAGTCAAAATCACTATTTTTTACAAACTTAGGGGGTGAAAAGTGCATTTAAGCCTATTGTTTATCTATCTATAAACAATTGAATCTTGTAAAGTAGCGGTAAGAGGTATGCATGCATAAGTATTTCTAAAATGTAAGGGCTCATGTAGTGACCTATCTAATATAAGCTTTAATTTTATGTAAAATTTAATTATTATATAGATAGGTCACTACATGAGCCCTTACATTTTAAAAACACTTATGCATGCATACCTCTTACCGCTACTTTACAAGATTCAGTTGTTTATATATCCTTTAAACAAATGGTATGTAATATTTTACAACCAACATGTAATAGTTAAAAAAAATATTGGATAGAATGTGTACCGTAGTTGTTAATATATAAACCGAATAGATCCTTTTTAAAGTCTGCGGTTATTGCTGAAGTCAGAGAGAGTTTTTGACAATTCTGTATGAAACGTTGTTTTACAGCTTGAAATTGAATTCCCTGTGCATGACTGAGGCTTGGTAGATTTTCAAATATTACAGCTTTCAGATTTGGAATCTCCACTTTGTGATCATCACCTTCACTTACAAATATTTCCTCAACTCATCTGCTTCTCTTATCATCAGATAATTTAGCTCAGGAAGCTCTTTACATATGGACATTGGAAAAACATATTTCAACTTGTTGCACTTTACTACTACAAGTGTATTTAACTTTGGGAAGCATGTCTTTGTTGTATTCTTCAAATCATCTTCAATTATATGCGTCAACTCTTTGCAATCTTCAATTTTCATAGTGAGCAACTGTGGTAGACACCTTATTATAGAAGTGGAGAAAACAATTTTCAATTTTTCACTTCGCATGATCTTTAAATGGGTAAGGTTTTGGAGGAAAATCAAATTTTTGGGGCCCACAAAAAGGCACGTCATCATTGGCAGAACGTCCAAATCAATGTATACCATAGCTACGTTCATTTGCTGTTCATTTATTTCATTGAGACAAATGATACTTTCTACTTTGGAGTTATTCTTTACCATGAGTCTCTCCAAAGCGAGAAAATGATCCACATTCCCACTCAATTCCTGTAATAAATGAATGGGAAATTAACATATGGATAAAAGGCTATGGATTAAATTATTACATTGTAATATAACCAAAAGAAAGTACTACATTATTTAATTAAATTAATATTGTTATTTAATTTTCAACACTCCAACCCTTTTGTTTTTGAATCTACTATCCTTCCTCCATTCGTTAAAAAAAAAAAAAAAATCCTATCCTCTTCCTTCATATGTTCCTCCATTGAATCAACTCCCACGTTCACATTTTCGTATAAGTTGTAGACAAGGGAAGGGCTTCATAACAATGGGTATCACTGGCTACCCGAAAAGAAAAAAATCTTGAATAACTAACATAGATTTTATAAGTAGCTAGTCCATTAATATATTATTTAACTACACTAAACAATTTTGTTTGGTTTCAAGAGAGATGATATTAAAAATAATATTGATAATCTATTTAGTTTAGTGTCAATAATGGATAAATTTGACTCCTTAAAACTTCAACTATTTTTTTCTAAAATTTAATTTGGATCATCCAAAGGTGGACCCTACTTTTTTTTTTATAGTAAATTATAATAAAATATGTTTTTTGTTCTTCATATTTTATTAATATAAATGTCATTGTTTACTAAATATGGTAAGCCACCTTTGAACCAAATTTAAGAGGTTCATATTAGACACATCCTAAAAAATGTACTTGTTTAAAAAAAATTAACACATGTTTTAGTTCACATAAAATTATTGTTTTGTTTTTTGTCCCCATCATAAAAAAAACCTCATTTTTCAATTCTTACAAAATTATCCTACAAACAGTTTATGATAAAACCAAACATGTTTTGTAACCAAAAAAAAGGAAAATGCTGAAAAGCACGAGAGAATTCTCGTGCGTATCCCGCGAATGACATAAATTTTGTGTAAAATCTCTTGCCATTTATGTCATACTCTCTTCTTGTCTTTTTTAAATTTGTTTGATCCATGAGTGCTTTAAGACTCTTTAGGATTAAGTGTTAAAGAGTTAACATGTGGAGCGGTGGATATTATGTTTTTGTTAGATATTTTGATTTTAGATGTGGGATGTGCAGTCTTCAAAAAAACATAAAAGCACTTGTTTTAAGAATTCGTGCTCAATTCGTGCATGTATATATCGCACCATTTAGCATTGCTGGAAAAAAAAAAAAACCAAACATGTTTAATCATCTTTTGAATTTTAATTTTTTTTAATGTTTTTTTCAGGCATAATTTGAACATTATTCAAAATTGCTCCACAATTTTTGTTTAGCACAAGATGAATGAAATATAAACTTTTAAACATCAAAATATAAAAAGTTACAAAAATAGAGAAACTTATGTGGAGGAACTCTTTATAAAAAAAATCATTTAAAAATATACGATGACTTAAAATAATCAAGTTTAGATTCACAATCAACAAAGATATTCAAAATAGGGATACCTTGATGATTTTACCGTCCCCATAGTTATTGAGTTCAAGTTTTTTCAAAGTTGGCAATGTTGCGTGATATTGTTTGGGACACATGTTGGAAGATGAAGGTCTCCAATGCTGGAAGATGAAGATGAATCTCAGTGTGGTTTTGATGATCATCAGTGAAGTGTCTAATTATGTATTCCAATTTCTCACAATCTTCAACTTTGACATTTCTTAAATTTGGAAAGACTGTGCCCCAGTTATTGGAGCCAATGTTGTCATGATCGCCAATGTCTGTTATAATGTGTTTCAATTCATCACACTTACTAATTGTCAAAGTCTCCAACAACATTCTTGAAGCAATGGATATGATGAATATCGTTTTCATCTTCGATATATCTCTCAATTTAATCTCTTTAATATTGCACAAGATATGTGATTGTCTTGAAAGACATTGGGCACGTTCCCATATGTTAAGGGGATATGAATTTGATTCCTGCAATTATATAATCTCTTAGTGTGTGAATATAAAAACAAATCATTTTTCTATTTTTCTTTTATACTGCATCCATTCCTTTTTTTTTTTAACCTAGACAAAACTATATTTAACTGGAAATATGTCATTACACCCTAATGTAATTTGGTTCCTCTTCGATCCAAAACATACTGCCATCCGTTCCTTTTGAAGTGTCCTTTGACTATAGATTTTGCGTTCCTATTTAACTATCGTTTTGATATTTTTAAGGGTATGATTTGTCAGTTATACCCTTTACTCTTGTCTTTTTCAATAAAACTAATTAATGATATGTACATGAAAATCTAAAGTTTTTTATTTTTTAACAAAGTTTGTTTTGTGGCAAACTAAAGTTTATTTTTTTTAAACAAAGTTAATTTGTTTTGTTTTTAAAAATAAAGTTTATTTTTTGTTATCTTCAACATTCAAATCTATGTCACATAGTGTGAATCTAACATTGATCGATTCCATAGTTGAAGCCTTAATTTTAATTAAAGGAGTTCAAAGAAAGTTAAAATTTTCTTTACTTTTGATTAGTGTGAAGTTAAAAAAAAAATTATTTCGCTTTACAACTATTAAAATATATGTGAACAATATTTAGATTATTGATAATTGTTTGTTATGGGATAAAGATAAAGTGTGTGCAAAAAAAAAAATTGTCGGAGAAAGATAGAGTAACTAACAGTTGTTTGTTATTAGAGAAAGACAACACATTAAATTTATTGGAAAGAGATTTTTTTTGCAAAAATAATAGGATTTTTTTTTTGGTAAAAAAAATAAAGGAATTTATTGGTGGATTAAATGAGGGTGTAATAGTTTTTTTTTTGAAAAAGTCCACTTCCTTGTTACTATTTCAAAACGACACTTGAAAATGAAAATAAAGGAAAGAGATTTTTTTTGCAAAAAAAATAGAAATTTTTTTTTGGTAAAAAAAAAATAAAGGAATTTATTGGTGGATTAAATGAGGGTGTAATAGAATTTTTTTTTGAAAAAGTCCACTTCCTTGTTACTATTTCAAAACGACACTTGAAAATGAAAATTTATTGTAATTTTTTTTCTCTCCTACAAAACAAGTCTACAGACCGACTTACATTTATCTATAATTAACTTAATACACCAAAGCTATTAAACACATAGATCTAGGTTTTTTCTTTGTGATTTCATCATCTGAGTGTGGTGGTTTGTTGCTCGTCGTCTTGTGCGGCGTTGTTTGATTTCCCGTCTTCTTGCAGTGTTCATTTGATTCATATTGAAAGATCGATTATTCAATCAAAGATTTGGGCGTCAACGTTGCAGATCCGGAGGCCATGGATATTCCGGTCACTTTACATCATATATTTTTGTAGGCATTATGCTGTTATATGCTATTAATTTGGATGTTGTGAGTCTTTTCGCAGATTCATCCTTTACGTTTTTAGCGGTGTTGAATGATGTAATCTCTCGATTTGAATGAATGAATATCATTTTGTTTTTGTCAAAAAAAAACTTGAAATAGTATTAAATTGTTATACTATTAATTGATACGAAAAAATGGGTACATTATTTTTTTTTTGACAGAAAAGAAAATAGGTACATTATTATATTGTATTAGTGAATACTTTTTGGTATTTAGTGATTTGCTATTATATTATTAGTTTTGTTTTCCTAAAAAAAATAGTTTTTTCAAATAGTAAAGTGTAGTCTTAATTACACTTTTGGTCCTCTAAAAAAACAACTCTTTTCAAGCCCCCTAAGTTTACTTTCTGTTGCAATTTTAGCCGTCATGGCAATTTTAGCCCCCTAAGTTTACTTTCCAGACCCCCTAATTTCGAGTCAAAAAGTAAACTTAGGGGGCTAAAATTGCCATGAGGGGCTAAAATTGCAACAGAAAGTAAACTTAGGGGGCTTGAAAAGAGTTGTTTTTTTTAGGGGCCAAAATCACAACTTTGGGCGCCAAAAGTGTAATTAAGCCTAAAATAAAATGTATCAACAGTTTCATATAAAAAAAAATAAAAAATATCATGGAATATAAAGTGAGAGGGTTACCATTAAGTTGTTCTGTTGTTGATCCTTAGACTCAGAAACCAATGGGATTTTAGTACTTGTGGTACTCTTTAATTTGTTGTGCCCATATTTTTTACCACAACAATATATATCAGTCCATGAAAACATAGTGCATTTGATTGGCTCTGATTGTGCATGTGTCTTGGACGCATCTCCAGAAATGGAAGATGGCTTCTTAATGGACAAAGACATTGTACGATTACATTCTGGGAAAATGTCGATGAAATTTGGTATGCCACCAAGCTCCATTGTTTCCAGGGATTCAAGTTTGAGATCTTGGCCAAATATGTATTTGAGCTTATCACAACTTTTTATTGTGATGGATTCTAGTGCTGGAAGATCATGAGCATAGAGAAACGGAAGTACAAATTCAAGTTCTGGACACTTCTTAATACTAAGAACCTTCAGTTTCTGAAACATTGAGCCTTGACTTGTGCTTTCATTATCATCAACTATTTCACTTCTCGATTCCTCCCCTTTTCTTTCATCTATAATGTATTCAAGACATCCACATTCATTTATTTCCAATCTCTCCAACGACAGTAGGCTAACAGCAGTTGACAGTTGAAATAGGGAGATCAACATCGGGCATCCTTTCAATGACACACTCTTTAGATTGAATAGGTTTAGTTTGCACTTAAATAAGCTTTTCAAATTTTTACAATCCTTGATGGACAACTTCTCTAAATTGTTAAGAGAGTCAACAGAAAGAGGACCATTGCACAATTCTTCCAAATTTTCTAATTTATATAGATGTAGTACAACCAACTTGGAGAAGACTTTTGATACTTGAGATTCAGTGTGCTTAGTGTCAATGAGAAACTGTAATTGTGAAATCGATCCCAAATTAAGCTCGACTAGATCATTCATACCATGATCCATAGGAACAATCTCAGGTATGATATTTCTCCACCTCCCCTCCATTCTTCCAAGTCTAAGAAACTCTGCTTCTTGCATACAGTACTTGAGTGTTGTTTGGGATAGGAAAATAGCTTTGGTTACAAGAGACACATGGTTCAGCGATAAATATTCAACTGAACCCAAATATTCATCGATATAAAACCTTTGCAATTTAGGGAAAGTTATTTCTCTGCAAAAATCATTAAAACTATATCTGAAATACAACTCTTCAAGCGATGAGCATCCTTCAATCACTTCAAAAGGATTTTCCCTTGCAATTTTACAATAATACAAGTTCAATAATTTCAGTTTCTCTAGTTTTGTGATTCCATGAGGCAATTCATCAATTTTACAATCATCCAAATCAAGTGTCTCAAGACTTTGCAGGTATCCCAAAATAGAGATGTCACCCAAATCGACATGCGCAAAGAGAAGAGATCGAATATTCTTCAATGACTGAAATGACTGAGGTAATGATAGAGATAGTCCAGAATACTTATGACAGATTAGATCAAAAACTCGAAGGCCCATACTATTTTCAAAAAATGAATTTGGGACTTCAATTTTCACATCGTAGCAGTCTTTATCCTCATGCACATTGACAATTAGAATCTCAAGCTTGGAACAATTAAGCTTAAAGGAAAAGACATCCTTAAGCTTGCCTTCACATAACAAATATTTAATACTTGCCTCCCTTTCAACCATTGCCTTTTGATTTTTATCACACAACTTCACTGTTTGAATCTCTTTGTTTGCTATCCATTGGGCTGCATCACGAACCAAGTCATGCATTTTCACTCTGCTTTGATCGGCCTCCAACAACAAACAAGAATCTAGGAGTTTATTTTTGGATATAACAGCTTGTCTTCGAGCATCTTCGTAGCTGACATAATCTTCCCCAAAAAGACCTCCTCCGATGCCAAGTCTGGTTAACCTTTCGGTAGGAATTTCTTCATCTTCTTGAAATACAGAACACAAGAGGAATAGTCTCTTGGCCTTCTCATTCTTCATATTATCATAGCTAACTTGCAAGCGTTTGTAAATTTTAACAAGTTCATCATCAACACTGTGCATGGGTTTCTGCAGGGATTTTAAGGCCCCATCCCACTCTTCCAAATGTTGCATGCCCTTCAAACTACTGGCGATAACAGCAATTGCAATTGGTAACCCTTTGCATTCATTTGAAATATTACGGCCCTTGTCGAGTAAACTTTTGGTTGAAAGTGTTCTTAGACCAGCATGCCTTTGGAACATGGTCCATGCATCTTCCTCAGATAAGAGCTCCAGTTGGATTGTCTTACTGCATCCTAATCGGTTGCACACTAAGAGATTGCGCGTAGTTACAAGAATTCTACAACCTTTGTGGTTGTCATTGTCAGGAATCCCTATTTCATCAAAATCAATAACTCCCCACACATCATCCAATATTAAAAGAATCTTCTCTTCATTGGTTAATCTACTCCATAGTTTTCTGGGTCGGTCTGATTCACTACAGTCGTCAAATTTCAATCCCAAGGGTCCAGCAATATCATCTTGAATCTTTCTGATATCAGGAGACAATGACACTGTTGTATCGATGACGTAAGTAAATTGTTTGGATTGCTTAAGTTCCTTACCAACTTCTTTGGCCAATGTAGTTTTTCCTGTGCCCCCCATCCCTTGCAACCCGGTTATATAATTGTTGTCATCTTTCAGAGCATCTAAAAGCTCTTTGTATTTGAATTCCCTACTTTCAAAAGAAATATAGTGTTTGGATGAATAACGTTCAACATCTGGAAGATGAGCAGGGAGTCCAATTACAAGATCCTTTCTAGTTTCAATTAATTTTTTAATTTTCTCCTTCTTATTTGCCAGATCCTTTCCCTTTCTATATCGCCATATGCAGTCGGGGCAAAATCCAAAAAGACATTTTTGTTTTGCTTTTGTGTCTTCTTGAATGAGCTCATCAGCTTCTTTTTCCCATGAACGAACATTATCTTGAACATTGTCTCCTCTTCTGATTGCCTGATCAACAAGTTCCTTGACAGTTGTCCTATCTCTTTCAAACCCAACTCTTTCTTCTTCAAAATCATTAGCAATGCGCGTGAAGCAACATATATAACCTGTCTCTGCGATTGCCCCATTTATCAATTTCTCCACATAAGGTTTCGCCAAATCAGTCAGAAAACTCGCCATCTAAAAAATTTCAATAGATCAAAGTTAGGAGTAATATTCACTACAATTCATGTTCTGCAGATAACAAAAGCTGGAGAGGCAATTACATTTATAGATTCAATCTATGCATTTGCCACCCTTTAAACTGTTAAGGTATATTGTATCCTGCAACTAATAAGGTAATCTTTTCAGATAGGATCTCGTAGAGTTGCAACTTACTAAGTAATCCTTTCATATCATTTATTTTCTATCCGACTAAAATTGTAAGGTTCTCTTGACAGTGTTTCATGGTGGATATCAAACTCGATACTTCACAAAACTTTAGAAAAGATTAAATTGAAATTAGAGCACCACATGGTTAAATTGACTACTTATAACATTTTTTGAGGATTTTGATTTGGAAAAAGGCTTCAAGTTTAAGCTTTACTTTGACTAGCAAAACTAATATGGCTAGAGCAAAAAAAATCATACAAAAACATCAAACTCAAGTTGATTTATCAACCCTTAATATCCAATTTTCAAACTTTGGTATCATTAAACAATGAACTAAATATCCACTGATTATGATTAAAATAAAACCATATGATTGTTATTTACCTTATTGACAGCACTTTCAGTGGATAATCAAGTTTCATGAACAATCTTCCTGATCTTTCTCCAGTCTGCAGTAGCTACCATCACAAGAATAAAGAAGTGCTGACTGCATTTCAAGTTCTCATTAGTTTAAAGTAAAGTTTATGGTCCAAAAGAAAAAGAACGGACAATACTTATTAGTATAAAGTAAAGTTTCCATAATTTATATCATCCTTGTTGATATAAAGCTTCAATAATTGATCTCACTTTCACATTTGAAATAATCCATTCATTTCCAAGTCAAAAGAAAACCAACCAACGGTCATGATTTGGTTTGAAGAACATTGTTACTAAATTGTTGTGGGGCAATAAAATATTTGGTTGGTGGCACATGCCTTTATAGAAGTAACAGATTACAAAATGATGCAATAATTGAAAAATGAAATATTGAGCTTTACAGTGTGTTGCGAGTTGAATTTTTGAGTGAAAGACTTTTGAAGGTCAAGTCTATATTTTGATATCGTATGGTCCTTTTATTTGTTTTTTTAAATATATGTAAGAATGTTTTTCTATGCTTATACTCCGGTCTTATTTATAAGAAATAATTGACTATTTAGATTCATTGAATAATTGATGTATATGGTTTAAAATATAGACCAGATACGTCAATTATTCTATAAATCTCAAAACTCAATTGTTTCTTAAAAATGTTAAAAGAACAACATTATACACGAGTATATATAATATCATATTGTCCTTTTTTTAAATATTAAATATAATATCAAAATATAGATTTAACCCTCCTAAACTCTCCCATCTAAAAGTCTCCAAAAACCAACTTACAAACACATCCTTAGGGTCTGTTTGAGAGGAAGATTAAAAACATTCTTACATATTGATCCAATTAAAGCACAAGATGTATTTTGTTACTTGCATTGTCGTCTATTGTTGCCAATTGCTAAATGGAAAGAGATAGACCAATTAATATTGTGCTGTGCCTTATAACATCACCCTTCATTTATGGTATTAGAAAGATAGTTTATAAAATTATAATTAAGAGTATAATAGAAAAAGTATATTAATGTTACATTGATATTGTAAAATGATTTTTAATTTTTGATTTTTTTCTTTTTCTCTAAGCAACTTATAAATTTTTTTTCAATGCTCTCCCGTGTGAATGGACCAGGCCGGCCTACAGATAGCTACGGCCTAGCTTACAACACCCCAAATCAGATTTTTCTTAAATAGAGAATGTATAAGGATTTTTAAAAGTTTATTTAACTTAAAAGATCATGTAACATGCCATTAGAAAAACCTTTTAGACCTTTTAAGCGATCTACTGATTATTTAACCTTTAAAAGACCAGTCCGATCTACCTATATTATACTATCAGTACTTAATTATTAGTATAAAGTAAAGTTTCCATCAAGTGTTAAGAAGGCTAAAAAAGAAAATTTGTCTTGGAAAATATGCATTCAATACATTGAAATTTAAAAATGTAATTTTTTCCACTTAAAATTTATCAATTATTACTATTTTTTATCCTTAGCAAGACCCTTGATACAAAAGTTCAATAATTGATTGGTATCACTTTGACATTTGTAACAATCCATTCATTTCCAAGTATAAAGAAAACCAACCGACCAACGGTCAGGATTTGGTTTGAAGATTGTTACTAAGTTGTGGTGGGGCAAGAAAATATTTGGTTAGTTGCACATAGCTTTATACAATTAACAAATTACAAAATGATGCAATAATTAGTAAAACTGAAATATTTAGCATTTGTTCAAAAGAAAAAGAACGGACAACACTTATTAGTATAAAGTAAAGTTTCCATTATCTAGAACCTTTACAGCTAATATAAAGTAAAGTTTCCATTATTTATATCATCATTGTTGATATAAAGCTTCAATAATTGGTCTCACTCTCACCGTAATAATCCATTCATTTCCCAACTCTAAAGAAAACCAACCAACGGTCATGATTTGGTTTGAAAAACATTGTTACTAAATTGTGGTGGGGCAAGAGGATATTTGGTTAGTGGCTGATAGCTTTATACAATTAACAAATTACAAAAGGCTTAAATATTGCACTCATCTCTACAAATATGGTCCGTTTAAGTTTTGGTCCCTGTAAAAAAAAAATTGTTTTTGGTCGTTGCAAAATTTTTTGTTTTTTAAAATAGTCCCTGACCCCATTTTTGTGATGATTTGCATACGTGACACATGATGACTGGACCCATTTTGTAGTTTTTGGTCCTGCAAAATATTTTGTATTTTAAACAGGTCCCTGCAAAAAAATTTGTTTATGAAAATAGTCCCTAGAGGGACTATTTTAAAAAACAAAAAATTTTACAGGGACCAAAAACAAATTTTTTTTTACAGAAACCAAAACTTAAACGGGCCATATTTGTAGAGACGGTTGCAATATTTAAGCCATTACAAAATGATGCAATAGTTAGAAAAATGAAATATTGAGCTTTACGGTGTGTTAGCGAGATGAATTTTGGAGTAAAATACTTAGTATACTTTAAAAAGGTTAAAAGAGCAACATGATACATTAGCTTAAAATATCGTATTGTCCTTTTAATTTTTTTTTAAATATATTAAATATAATATCAAAATATAGATTTAGCCCTCATAAAACTCTCTCATCCAATCCTCGTGAGCTTAACTCAGTTGGTAGGAATATTGTATTTTATATGTAGGGACACTCCACAATTAAATTATGTGAACTCTAACCAATAGGCTACATGACAAAAAAAAAAAAACTCCCATCCAAAAGTGTCCACAAACCAACTTGCAAACACATAGGATTATATATGTTGATAAATTTGTGGTCATGGTTGATGCTTCTGCTGCAGAAATATTGGCTTGGTTTCCATAATGAATATGAGTTTTTGTATGATGGTAATTCACAATGTAGATTGAGGTTTATCTTGATATTAGTTTGTTCTTTATATTCTTCAACAAGACATGAAATTTGACATAGATTTCAAAATACTACATTAATGTTGGCAAGTTTCTCCATTTTATAACATCACTTAACATCAAAGATGATTGAGTTAAATTTTTTTGTCCCTGTAAAAATTTCAAAATTTAAGTTTTAGCCCCTCTAAAATTTATCATCAATTTTTGATCTCAAAAATATTTTCCGCCACCACTTATGATGCTTGTTTTTAAATCAACTCATGTGCATACTTCAAATTTTTTAAGGAATTTTTATAGAGACTAGCGAAAAGACGGGCACGTCACGTGCCCTTATTTCCGCTCTTTTTATTGCGGTAACGTTTGAAAATTATGAACCGTGTTTTTTTTTATGAAATTTTGACTTTGATTAAAACTAAAAAAATTATAAATGTTTGTTGCTTTTGAGTTATAAAAAATCAAACTAACCATGATTATCCATTTCAACGACACCGATAATAATACAATATAAAAAAATATATAATCTAAATTCTTTTTTTAATGACACCAACAACAATTTTATTATAGAAAGGTTGTTTAAGGGTATAATTGGAATGATGAAAAAGTAAGTATAAATATACTCATCTAGTTTGTTACACTTTTTAAATGATAAAGGAAAAAAACAAAAAATATATATTCATATCGTGTATGTTACTTTTGTTTTAATATTTAAATTTACTCTTATCTATTTGTTACATGTGTTATTTGTATTGAAAATTGAGGGTATTTTTGAAAAGAAAAATTCAGCTCAAAAGTGCTAAAAGGGGTAGTTTTCTTTATATATATATATAGTATAGATAGATGAAAATCGAGGGCATTTTTGGAAAAAAATTCAGCCCAAAAGTGCTTAAAGAGGTAGTTTTCTTTAGATATAGTATAGATAACACCAACAACAATTTTTATTATAGAAAAAGTTGTTTAAGCGTATAATTGGGATAATAAAAAATTAAGTATAAATATACTTATTTAGTTTTTTACACTTTTTAAATTATAAAGAAAAAAAAAACAGACATATATATATTCATATCGTATTTGTTACATTTTTTTAATATTTAAATTTATTCTATTGAAGTCACTGATCAGAAGCAGATAGAGTTCAGCTTCTGAAGTGATAATCAACTTGAGCATTTACATTATTTAATTCTTAAATAAAATAAATAAAAGTAAACCACGACACGCAGGTCGTATTTAAATAAAATAAATCACGACACGCAGGCCGTATTTAAATAAAATAAATCATGACACGCATGTCATATTTAAATAAAATAAATCACGACACGCAGACCATATTTAAATAAAAGAACAAACGCCAATATAAACTATGGTCATAACCATATACCATATATTAAATAATAATAACTATTTATTATTATTTTAAACAATTTTAGAATCAATTAAGATATGGAAATAATATTTTGACCGAGATATATGTCATATAAAATTGATTCATATATATGTATATATTCATTTTCAAAATCAATCGGGTCATAATAAATAAAATTAAAATATGCAAATATTAGGACCAAATCCAAAAGATCATATCTGATGTTGAAACTTTTTCAAAATAATGATCCTTTTTAAATTAGAAACAAATTAGGATCGTTTTATTACCTTTTCAAACTACTTTTGAAAGACAATCCAAAAGGTAGAATTTTTATTTACTTAATTATAGTAATATTGACACTCAATAATTATTATAATTAAATCTACTTTATTTGGGTGACCAATTTGTTTCCAAAACAAATTATGGTGCTAAAATTAAGCAAATATTTTATTACCAAATTCAAAAATCATATATGATATTGAAACTTTTTCAAAATCATGATATTTTAAATTTACTACCTTTCACCAATTGAATAAATTAATTAAACATTAATAGTTTCAAGAATTGTTTGTTTAGCATGAACAACCGGATCTTTGATGCTTCACCAGATTCAGATATCGAAGCTCAACCTCACGAATTGTTCAAAGTCACAACAATCTTCTTGAAAACAATTGATCAACCATAATAATACAACTCTTGTATAGTTAGGTACCCTAATACAACAATCAAACATCAATAGTTTTAACAATTGTTTGTTCAGTATGGACAACCGGATCTTTGATGCTTCACCAGAATGGATATCGAAGCTCAATCTCACGAATTGTCTACAAATTCGCAATCAATCATATAAAACCTATTGAACGAATGATGCAATCAATATATCACATATACTGACGTCGTATAAGAATCATATATCACATATATGATATCGGTCAATCAATTTTAATTAAAATTTAAAATTAATTTTATATGATTCATAAGCCTATTTGGTAACATCTTACATGACAGTTAACCATTACATGATCAAAACATGAATCAAATTGAAATTAATTTAAAACTATATATCATGATTGATACCGTATCAATTATATATATAATTCAATGACCAATTCATGTAACAAAACCCAAAATAATTTGTTTGCTTGTCTCATATATCAAAACGCTTTTGAATTTCAAGTTTACGTAACTTTTACTTCTTTAATTCAAGTGAATATGAACAAAACAAAAATCACGCAAAAAGAAAACCGGTATCATCGCAAAAACACGCAAACGAATTGATGTGCTAAAACCGATCACATGCTCTTGTTGAATCATATTCAAAATTAAAGGATGTGACTACAAACGATAACCAGGCACACAAAATTCAAATACATGCATATGACTATTAATATATCGACATATATACATCATGATGCATAAGCTTGATTCGAATTTAATGATTTAAGCATAACCGAAGCTCTGATACCACTGAAGTGATTTTAAGAGGGGTTTTTCAAAATTTTAATCCTCTTTGCGGAAGAAATCCCATTGAAACGGATCTTGATTAAATCATTAATCACAAATCAAACACATACTTAAACAATTTAAGATTCATGTGTTTACCTCTTGAAGAGCAGAACCTTTGTAGTAGAATTGTTTCTGATCACGAGCAAAGCAAAGTAGCGATGCCTCTACTTAGTCCACACGAACAGAACTTCTCCGATGACCGGTGCTAGCCAATTCTAACGGAGATTCAGAGAGAAGAGGGTTTAGAAAGTGGCGGCTAGGGTTTCACAACTTTTGTGAATTAGGTTAAGCACTCACATAAAGTTCGTAATGCTTCAACACAAGGGTTCTATTTATAGAATCACTTGTGTGGTCAGCAAGACAAGCACTTAAGTACACCGTACCTTACGGTGGACCGCGTTTCTCTATTTTTTCGTAAATTAAATAATAAAGTCATATTTAATTACTAATAAGTCTTACTTATTATTTTACAAATAAGTCTCACTTATTTATTTTATAAGTGTTACTTATTTATTTTTATAAATAAGTCTTACGTATTTATTTCTCTCATCTAACTATTCTTTGTGTGTGACCCTATAGGTTCCTGTAATGTTGTCAATAATATTAAATCACATATTTAATATTATAAACAGTGAGCGGTATCTAACAACACATCACTGCTACCCAAGTGACGAGAATGTCATGTGATCTGACGAAACCTTTCTGTGATAATGTTCATGTGTATAATTACCCTTTTGCCCTCATGTCTATATTGAACACAAGACATAGTATGT
>Ga0315915_1002868_pt1 | contig 21921 bp, 19 predicted proteins | sample MpolbnodulesMG_FD_207738 | JGI IMG/M metagenome (GOLD analysis project Ga0315915, IMG submission 207738) | Medicago polymorpha root nodule microbial communities from Los Angeles, California, United States - branched nodules | ecosystem: Host-associated > Plants > Roots > Nodule | place: USA... | reverse complement strand
TAAGACAAAATTAACATTAGATAAGTATATAGTTACGTAACAAAAAAATATTCATATAAGAAAAATATTAATATTCAGTTTCATTTTGTTACGTAAAAAAATAATAATAATAAAAATCTTCCTTAAAAAAAAAACTTTGTTACGTGTGTTAATTTAGTAAGATAAGTATATAGCAATTTTGTTACTCATGCACCACCAAAGATAACTAACATTACAATTAAAATATATGTTTTGAAAAAGTGGATCCAGAGAGAATCGAAGGAGGTTACATAAATTCATAAGCTCCTTGTTAAGTCAGAGGGTAAACTGAAAATTTAGGCTTATTAAAATATAGCATAAGCAGCTTATGAAACTATGATAAGCTATTTTTATTTATTTACCCAAACACCTTTAAAAAAGCTTATGGGAGTAGATAAGCCTACATAAACTCAAAATAAGCCAATCCAAATGGGGCCTTAGTCAAACCGTCGCCAAAACCTACCATAGATCTGTTGAAACAACTCTCGTCTCTAATTTATTTGCTTCGTTTCGAATCCTTTTCTCTTTCATTTTTCTTAGTATTTTGGTAGGGTCAAAATTAAATTTGGGGCATTTGGGGACTCCAATTTGTGTTGTTATGGTGCAAATAAGGTCTAAACGGAATTTTTTTTCTATTGGTTCTATTAGGTCAAAGTAAAAATTAAGTAGACTCAGTATATGTCAAAGAGTTCGCATTGAATTGATAGACTAAGGTTCGTACCTTATAAACTGATTTACAAGGATGGGTTAGACCACTATAACTCAGTTTTATAAGAATGAGTTAAACCTAAAAAAAAAAAAATCTTATAGTTTAAGGTCTTAATGAAACATTTTTTTAGTGTTTTGGTTAACAAAAGTTATTATACTTTCCATTTTTTATAGAAAAAGAAATTAAATTACGATAATAAATTGGACAAAATAGTCCCCCTTACATCATTCAAGTTGAAGATTCAAAACACGAGGAACACAAAAAGAAAATAAGATTAAAATCTAAGGAAGAGTGCATGAGATTTGGTATCAGGTCAACATACTGATACAGGGTCGTTCCTACGAATTCGGAGGCTCGGCTCTGTAAGTGAAAAGAGGCTCATAATAAAATAAAAACGTATTTTTTTTAAAAGAACAATGTTTTATTTAAATTTTTAAAAGATAAATACAAGGTGACATGTATATTACTACTTCAAAAAAAAAAGAAAAAAGGTAACATGTATATGCGATACACCCAAAGATGAAAATCATTATCGTATACATGAGAAACATCAAACCACCCCCCAAAAAAACACTCACCTAACATCAAAAGCAAAAGAACTCAATTCTAATAGGCCTAAAACAAGACAGCAGAAGAGGAAAAGGAAATCAAATCGCGGAAGAAGAAAAGGAAAGTCCGATGGAGTGATGGTGATAGAACGCGTGGTATCAAAGAGAAAGAGAATAAAGAATTTTTGTTTTTAGTGGGGTAGTACTTAGTAGTACTACTGGGTTATAAGTTTTTTTTAAGCCCATACATTGGGGAGGCCCAGCTCCATTGAGCTCCTTGCACATCCCAAGGTCTGGCCCTGGCAATACACATGACAAACTAAGATTTTCTATACAGGGCAGTGGAGAAGAGGCTGGATGAAAGCATTTGGGGATGAGCCTGAATTAACCATATCTCAAAGATTTCTGCTTTCCCCCCTGCACTTTTTGCTCGCACCCAGCTGAAAATACTATAATGCTCTTGCGCTAGTTAACTAGTGCAAGTGTAAAATAATGCGCAAGTTAAGTTAAGTGGCGTGAGTTAAGTGGCGCATAGTGACTACTTTTTTTAATTTATTTACTATATTCAATATTTATTTAATTTATTCTAAATTATTTTATTTACTTTATTCTAAATTATTTGTTCACTTTATTCTAATTTAGTATTTATTCTAATTTTTTTTATTCATTAAATACAAAATTACAAAATAAATTCGATTTTATTTATTCAATATTTATTTATTCAATACATAATCATAAACATAAAATAAATGCAAATATAAATACAAATAAAAAACAAAATTAATAAATATAACTCTCGTTTTATTAATATCATTCAAACATTACAATAATTAATACGTATATTTTATTTGAATTCACTAATCTACTTATTATCTTTTTACCCTCTTGGGGTGGTATATAGCAATAGCTCTTGGGGAAAATAGTGATAAGCCATGTTGGAGAAAAAGACATCAAGATCCCTTGAGGTAAATTTAAATTTGGTTCGTTTTATACCCCCATGATGATTAGAGACTATAGAAGCAAAAAAGAAGAAGAGAAAGAGGGGGAGAGAGTGGGAGGAGATAATGTGAGGAAAAGAGGAAGTTTGTGATGATATTTATAGGTAGGAATGATAACCTAGTTTGCATCTACCATAAATGTGGTAAAAAAAAACGTGTGAAAGTGGTTAAAAACGTGTAAATTGAATGTTGAAAACCTGACCAAAGTGAAAAAACGTTTGTTCTTCAGCTTTGACCACCGGGCCATTTGCATGAGTTAACTCGCGCAAAGGGTCAGTGGTGCGTGACATAAGTCACGCAGAGATTATAAGGTGCGTGAGTTAAGTCACGCAGCGTGACTTAACTCACGCAGGGGCATTTTAGGCATGGCTGCAGGGCGCGAGTGTTTTTTGCAGGGGGAATAGCAAAATTCTATCTAAAAAATGGTGTTTTTGATATTCAACTGACTTGTCGTATCTATTCCAATACTGAGGGCCCAAAGTTCTACCCACATAGCAGAGCAGGAGCCAAAATTATTGTAGAAGCCACAGATAAAATTATCATGAGAGTCTCTAATCAAGTAGAAATCCATGATGATTTTTAACAGGACTCATCAATATTAACCTTATAATGATCGTGTGGTCGTGGTGGTGTCTAGGATACCTCTGTGGTGTCTCAGGTGACTAGTGTGAGAAACCTTGTTGAGGTTAGAAGAAGACAATACAATGGAATTATCTATTAAACGTCATGTTATTTTTATGTTTTCAAAGTTCATAAACAACAACTCTAAAGAAAATTTGCCAATTATCATGAGTCGTACCAATATTATAGAGGTTGTCACATTTTAGTAGGGTCATTTTACAACCCAAGACTAAAGAACTTACTCCAAACATCTTGAGATATAATATCATTCCAAAACATTTTTACGTCTTCACAATCTCGTAAGATCCGGTAAGACCATATCCGTTACAAATACCATGGTTCAATAGGACGTGAGGATGTTTATCATACTCATACATAATACAATAACCAACTTGAGCGAGAAATTTCCATCTTTGGTAAGGACCCAACAAGGGAAATTCCATTTTCCATAGAAAGAGGCTTAAACAACAATTTCCAGCTATGGTAAGGTCCTCAACTCTGAAGCATGGATACTCCAAACATGGAGAAGTACCGGTACCGGGTACGCATCCGTACCGGATACTCATATGGTACTCGTAACTTAGCACCGAACCGTACCTATTTTTACTTAGTTATTTCGTCGTAGTTGGTGTAGCAAAAACGTACGGGCGTTGAAAAAATAATCAAAATTATCTTGCTTTTGATGAAAATAGTAGAGGGGATGCACAAAAAAAATAAAACTCTCAAGTAACATGGTGATAGAAGTGTAGTAATTCACTTGAAAAAACTTTTTTTTTTTTTTTATGTTTTATACCAACGTACCTGTACCTTTATTTTTTAAAATTTGTCGTATTACGTACACGTACCCGTATCCGTACCGGGTACCGTACCCGTACCTATGCATCATAGGTCCTCAAATATTTACCCTTGATACTTGATGCTTGCTATCTTCATCAAATCTATCCACACTAGGGCTGGACAAATAATTGAGCCTGACCCGAATCCGACAAAACCGTATGAAAAAGTGAGCAAATGGGTGGGTCTGATCGGTTTATCGGGTCTTCGGGTGACTGCTTTTGGTTTTGAGTGGACTGTGATGGTCGAGTCCGGATGTTGAAAATGAACCCATGGATAAACCGAAACCGTCCGACTATCAATGGTCATGGTACAACAATATTGATTTTTTACTTTGATTTTAAAGGTTGTTCTCCACTTCCACTAGGTGATGTGACAATTCAATCTCGAGACTCACAAAGTCGGTTCTCAAAGAACTGCATATTGAAAAGTGTATATAAATAATATGTTTATTAATTTTTATTACTAAAGTTTGAAGGTCTTTAAATATTTTTTGTATTTGAAAAATAAAGGATAAAGTTTAGACTACATCAAAGATACATTGAAATCTATCAAACGTGCTAGCAGTTGCTAACGAAAATTAATTAACTTTGTGTTCAATCCTTATTTATTCATCTGGAGTTTTTATTGTATTTTTTTACAACTTCACTCTCTTTCCCATATTTCATTGCTTTTTGACTTCCTCTCCTAACCTCACCACAAAACAATTGAAATCCGACAGAACTTTGATCAGAATGAGAAATATAACGTTTGTGTAATCTTCTTCCTTGACCTGCAACCTTCATACGTCTACCTCCAACTTGCATGTCTCGTCTTCTATGGCAGATTTGTTGTTTATTTGATTGATATTTTATTCTTTGGTAGATTTGAAAAGAGGGTACAAATCTAATTTGCCTCATCTTCCATAGCAGATTTGTTCTTTTTTTCTTTTCTAAGTTTGAACTTTTTTTCATTCTTGCTGTTTCATCTTCTATTCATTTTGAACCTTCAACCCGACTCAATCCCACCCATCCACCCGTGAAATCGTACAAACCGACACCCGCGTAATCCGCTGACGAGAATGGACGGAAGTGGATGAGATTTCTTCATCCACGGTTTTGGTTGGATTGAGACTTTGAGGCCGAAACCGTCCGAATCCGACCGGTTGTCCAGCCCTAGCCACACTATACAAAAATATTCATGTGGTAACACAATATCATTACAATGAGCTTAATATATTTTCAAATAGGTATAAAAAAAGGCATTTTGGACAATTTTAAGGGCTGTGAGCAATTGAGAGGCCTAAACAAAAAATTTCAAATAGCAACCATCGAGTATTGGATGACCCTCAATTGATTTCACGGGCTTGGACACTCACAATAGTCCCAATCCAGGATTTGGAGAGAAGAATGATAATGTTGCAGAGAGAGAGTTAATTAGTTGGTGGGAATTTGTGGAAAATTTGCAAAAGCAACCTCCTAATTAGTAGATGGTTAAGGACTTAAAAAAGTACGGGGTTTGAATCCTGACAAGTGAGAAAATATTAACATATCAATGAAGTTTCAGTGTGTTTCTTGTCCGATTCTTTAAAATTCAAGGTTGAGTGTAATTTTTTTTTCTTTTGTTTTTTTTATTTGGAATTGATGTTAGCTTTACTACAGAATTTCCATGCCATGTTCTATTGATCCTAATTTTACTGCTTGTGCTAAAGCTTTTTTTTTTTTTTTTGAGGGAGCTTGTGCTAAAGCTTTATTCACTGCACCTTACCAATAATCATTTTAATGGACCCCTTTCTTAATACCTATGCTTTGCCATGAATTAACCAACCTCTTTTATTTGTGTCCTTGTCACTACAAGGATCCAAAATTACAAATATAGTCACTACTTTAATAAATTGTGTAGAACCAACGAAAAAGCAATAGTCATCAGCCTTCAGCATCAGCAGTTATACCTCGATCTTCTGTCACCCAAAATACAAGCTGCAATTCCATATTAGTGACATCTTTATTAGGTGTGTTCACTGTCTCTTATATTTGAGTGTTTCTTCTATCTTAGCTGCCTCTAACTTGCAACTAAGTGAGCCAGCATCCAAGAAAAGATCACTAGACCATGTTACAAAAGTATACAGTTATAGCTAAGCATATAGTTGTGAAATTGAAGTCAACTGTACCTCAATATCTTCTCTCTAATCAAATTTTAATAAATAAAATTGCACCTACGATATTTTAAATTAGAAAAATTCTTCCTCTCATTAGTATGAGATGTACCTTCAATATCTTCTCTAAATGATTTCATTTTCTTCTCAAATAAGTTTTTCTCACTCTCACACACATTTTCTTTTGATTTGAGTATTTGGTATCCAATACTACTTTATGTTTTTTTTTTTGGCATTATTACATGATCAATGTTACTATTGTTCTAACACTATTTCTCTACAATTTCCAGAAATGTCCTTTCCTTCAAGATATCATCTCTTAACGTTGAGGTTCTTCCGTAGACTTCACCTAATACTTCTCTTTTATTTTCCGAGAGCCAAATTCTTTAAGATATTCCACAACATCATGATTTTCCAACATCTTTTGGAGACCAACAATTTTCAAATACTTAACTATATGTTTGCTTTCGTCTTCTCTCAAAAAAAAAATGTTTGCTTTCGTCTTCAACCTCCACATCATATATTCAGATGTATTCTTTTTTTTAAAATTGATATTCTTTCGTTTAGTATTTTCTTTTTATCAATCTTGCATATTTATCTACGTGAATAAATTTGTTTGAATTACATTATGCAGGTTGATCTATGATGCTTCTTTTCTTATCTTTTTTTTCTTCTTCTATAGTTGCCACAATGTAAGTATTCAATTTGTATTGAGGGTTTTCTCCTTTTTTCTTTGTTTGTAACTGGAATCTAACTCGTGCGATGCACAGGTTTTTGTAGAATTTCATATATAAATATCACATTGATTATACATTCAATACTATGCTATAAACGATTGCAAAAATCAACAAAAAAATGCAAAAATTACACCAGTTTAAGCTATTAACTTTATTTTCTTACCAAATAATATTATCAGGTTGTGTTACTGAGTTTCTTCTTCCTCAACCTTTATATTTGATTACATTCATGTTAAAAGAACAACTAAAATAAGCAAATTGAAAATGGTAAACATGTTTGAAAAGTCAAAGGGAGAAAGCAAAGTAATGTTATAATCTAGCTAGTTAATGATTTTTGCAAATAAAAAGTCAGAATAAATAACTTTGAGTAATATAATATATGAGAAACAAAGAGGCCGACAAAGTTACACTAAAAGGTGAAGTTTTTAATGATAAAATTATCATCTTAATCATTCAAATTATCAACAATTTTAAAAATGCAATTTTAATATCGTAACACTTAAGAAGCATACACCAAAAAACTGATCCTAACCGCAAGGGCCGTTAAATCTATAAAAATGAAAAGGAAAATAAACTGCTAAGAAATATGAAAAGGAACTTTTACGTGGTAAACGAACGACAGAAAATAATAATAATAATGAAAAAGAATGACCACCAAGAAAGGAACCGTCAATAATGAAAAGAAATTGCTATCAGAAAAGGAAGCAACAATATTTCAATCAAAATGGAAGTGGTTTAGTGGTGAAAGAAATTTGTAAAGTATAATCAAATGGTACCTGATTTTATTTCTTGCAAAACCTTTTTTTCCATAAAAATTATTTAGATCCGCCAAAAAGGGCAGGATTAGGGTTAGGTCAGAACTGTTTAACATTTATATATATTAAGATTAAGATTAAGATTAAGATGTGTCCTTGAAGTACACATATTTTTTTTAACAAATCAAAATGAAATATATTACAATTTATAAATATTTTATCTAAATTACATTTTCAATCTAAAATTTTCCCGATAACTATTTTTCATTGTAAATATATCATGCATATGATGGATATTTTATATAAACATTTTTTTCACAGACTACATGTATATTACTGTTGGAAATCAAGTGTGAGTGATTATGTCTCACATCAACTATAAATGGAGAAAATGTTTGATATATAAGAGAGGAGACCATAAACTCAATGCCTTAAGATTTTGGGTAAGAGTGTGGTGTCCCTCTCTCTCTTAGAGGGTCCTAGACGTTTAGTCCATTGCCGCTCTCATCGCTCCTCAGACTCCCCAAAAAACGGGTATCAGAAGCCTGGTTAGGCAAGTCACACTTGAGAGGGAGATTGTTGGATGTGAGTGATTATATCCCACATCGACTAAAAATGGAGGGAAACGTTGGATATATAGGAGACGATACTCATTACCTTAAGATTTTGGGTAAGATTGTGGTGTCTCTCTCTTAGCGAATCATAGACGTTTAACTCATTACCGCTCCCAAGACTCCCCAACAATTACAATAAGTTTTGTTACTAACACTTTTGTTTTAACTCTTATTCTTAATTTTATTAAAATTAAATTTGTTTTTCCTATAAAGAAATATAGTAACCTTCAACTATCAATTTTTTTAACAAAATTTATTAACTATTGATGAATATTTATACGATTGAGATCTATATATAATATATTAATTTAATTAAGTTTTGGCTCCATATAATATACCATTTTTTGTTTTTAGTACCTCTAAATTTTTTATCTAATAAAGAAAAAGCGTTTAATCTATATATTTTCTACCACAAATTCGCTTGCTCTGTTCTTCTTATAGCTATTGGATTTGTTATTCATTCCCTTCTTCGTTTCTGTTACGGTGGTAACATGGCTTGCTGGAGGCGTTTCATAACACAGCTCTGTTATTCAATCAATCAACCTCCAACGTAGGTTAGTTAGTTATTTTGAAACCCTACCCTATTTTGCCTTTAACTGTTTTGAAACCCTAATGAATGATGCATGGCTTATTTTTGCAGGTTCAACGCAAACAATTTGAATTTGGAAAGGTCAAACATTTATTGACTAGAAACTATGCGTCTCGAAATGATAAGCATCGTACAAGTACGAAACTTTTGTTCCAAGTTAGTTTCATGTTATTCTTCTGAAATATAATCTTTTTTGTTTGCACACTTTATTTTGATACCTCTTTTGACCCTTCTGTTTAGTTTCATAAAACTTGCATTTCATGGATGGATTAAGGCCCTGTTTGGATTAACTTATTTTAGAGCTTATGCAAAACAGCTTATTCAAATAAATATGTCTTCATCTATTATTTATAAGCTTGTTAATGTAGTTTATGAAAAAACAGTTTATGAAGGTACAATTTTCGTTAGTGAGAATTTATGAATTAAGATAAAAACTTATTTATTTGCATAAGCTCTTTTTCACAAGATCAAAATAAGTTCAATCCAAACGGGGCCTAAATAAATGATGGATATACGAAATCCAAGATCTTATATTCATTTATGTTGCAGCAAAATTCAAAACTTGTCTTATTCTTTTATCAATCAGCTCTCTGTATATTTATTTGTTTTGCCCACTCTACAGACCACGCTTTATAACAGGAGTTTTTGTATTTTCAGCAATTTCTAACTCAACGAGAGAGGAAGAAAGCAGTATAGGTGGCTTAATGCTGCTCTTAGAAATGCAGGAAAACCTACAAAAGATGGATTTTTTGGACCTGAAAGTGCTCTTATTCGTATGCTCACTGCATCAAAAGGTGGAAATTTCAAACAGTCGCCATGGCATGATGCAGCATCAGCAGCAAGCTACCTCTGCCTTTTCGGTTTACATGCTCTCATTTTTTATGTTTTAATTAAAGGTAATACTGTGTTATCTTAACTTACAATATTCAATATTCAATATTCAATCTGCATTTGATGGGAACATTCTTTGTTTTGTTTTTCACCCTTAGCTTGGAGCCAAATACTTGGTTTAGAAGAAGAAGTGCTTCCCAGCGTGGAGACAAGTACTAAATTAAGCGATGTGAAAGGTGTGGATAAGGCAAAGGCTGAACTTGAAGAAATTGTTCATTACCTAAAAGATCCCGAGGTAGTCTTTTCCGCCATAACTATATGCTCTCTCTTGCATGCATTTCTTACACATCTGGCTAAGTTACTGTTTTCATTGGTGGCCAATATTTATTTTTGTACTAGATTCTGACAATAAGTTCGCGTGGCTTGTTAAACATAAATGCTTTAAATGCTCTATGCAGAACCTACATTTTTTTTTTACTTTCTTACCTTTTAAGTTACATTATAAATACTTTTTTCATGACCATATTCTGTCCTGTATTATTCTGTGCTATCTTAGATAACTATTTTCCCTTGTCACAGCACTTTACTCGTCTTGGTGGCCAAGTCCCAAAAAGTATTTTGCTTGTTGGCCCGCCCGGCATTGATAAAAAATTGTTGGCAAGAGCTATTGCTGGAGAGGCTGGGGTTCCTTTCTTTGCAAGCAGTGGATATGAACTTGATGAAGATTTGCTTATTGGTATTGGTGCAAAAAGGGTACGAGATCTTTTTGCTGCTGCAAAAAAGAGTTCGCCTTGTATAATCTTTATTGATGATATTGATGCTATTGGTGAAAAACGATATGTAAATAGGACTTTAAATCAAATGCTTGTTTCGTTGGATCGATTCAAACAAAACGAAGGCATTATTGTGATTGTTGCTACTTGTTTTCCTACGTCACTGGACAAGGCTTTCCCAAGACCTGACCGATTTGATCGCCGTGTTGTTGTTCATATGCCAGATGTAGAAGGAAGGCGGCAGATTTTGGAATATCACATTCACATGTCAAAGGTATGCTTTTACTCTTTTCGAAGAGTGTATTTTAACTATCTTGGGTCGAATGGCTTACGAATTTTTTGAGGGACGTGTGCAGTGCTCATACTAAATTGGTGCAAAGCATTGCGTAGTATGATTTCCTTAAGCTATGATTGGGTGTCTATTGGACACTTCACGTTATCTAACAGCCCAACACCCATGATAACCTATGATACTTTTTAAACTATGTCTATTTTTATTCAAGTTTTGTAATTTATTTGTGAATGTACACAATTGTAAGATATATAGCAAAGTTGTGGAATATTGAATTGTTAGAACTTGGAAGGAAACTTCTAACATGTGTGTTTCGTACTCCAATATGATACAGCTTCCAAAGGAGGAAGATGTTGATGTGATGATCATTGCACGGTGTACACCTTGGTTTTCTGGGGCTGACCTTGCAAAATTAGTTGATGTTGCTGCCCTGAGGGCTAAAAGGTATGGTGCCAAAGCCATGAGCATGCATGATTTAGAGTTTGCAAGGGACACGATTAAACCGGGGATTGCAAAGTGAATGCAAGCCGCCTGTTATATCTGAGGAGTCAAGAAAGAATTACTGAATTTGTCTCCAATTTGCAATTATATGTGATTTTATTGTTGTTGAGACTGTTATGTTCATGCCTCTTTGCCTTTGCTTTGTCGTGGTTCAATTTTGAACAATAGGTGAAAATTATACTTGAAAGCCCTCAATTTAGGGCAAGAGTTCTTGATAATAAAAAAAAAAAAAGGATGCTAACAAATAGTTTTAGATTAATAATATTTAGTTATGACCATCAAACTCATAAAATTAACAATATTATGAGTTTAACCAAGATTAATTAAGAAATTTTAGTGGACATTAACTTTAATATTATAGTAATAGTAATAGTAAATAGATTGAAGTAACATGAGCCACATCTATTTCTTGGGGAGAAAGAATTATGTGTCGGACCCACATTTTTTTTAGCAAAGGAGAAATTAGACTATTTCATTAATAATTAACAGATACAAAATAAGAGGGTACATTATATAAAAAAAATATGGAGGGATAAGATTGGATAAAGAGACTCTAGTATAGTGTTATACTATGAGTAACCTTATTTGATTGTCGTCTGATATAACTCAATAAAATTATTGTGAGATGACAATAGATCTTTATATCTAGTAATGATATAACCAATTTTGTTTTGGAACGGAGTGGGCCGTTAACAGCGTCAACAACAAATTTACAATCATTTTCAAATATAACATATGGCATGTCTCAGATAATAGCAAATTTAAAGCTTCAAATAAACCCAATGCCTCAGCTTCTGAAGGAGTAGAGGTAAAAGCAGTGTAATTTGAAATATCTATCAACAATGTTGTGCTCCTGATGAATCTTGAAAACAAGTGTCAAATCCCGTAATAGAGTTGTTGTTAAAGAGTGTGCAAGACACGTGACAAAATAACTCAAAATATTTCATTCTCATACACAATTAATTATATTTTTTAAAACGTGTGAAATGATCAAAACGACTTATAATTTGGGACGGAAAAAATATGTCTTTCGGTCACTATTATAAACAATTTTTCACTTTTTATATACATTGAATAATTAATGTATCTAGTCTTTATTATAGAATAGATACATTAATTATTAAATGTATCAAAAAAGTTAAGTTTTGCTTGTATTAGTGACCGGAAGGAGTGTATGATTTGCATACGTGCATCTAAGGAAAAAACAAATTAAGCTTTGCTCGATAAAGTGCTGTTATCAAGAGTGGATGACATTTAATGACTTTGTATTGGAAATTGGGAAACTAATTATAACAAATAAAGCTTTGCTCGATAAAGTGCTGCTATTGAGAGTGGATGACATTTAATGACTTTGTATTGGAAATTTGGAAACTAATTATTAATGATTAAATGGTAAATTTACAATTATGCCAATCAAATCAAGGAGATTGTGATTAAGGATAATAATGGGATAATAGGAAAGGACCAAAATGACTTCTAATTTAGGATGAAAGAAGCATATGAAAACAAATTAAGCTTGGTTTGATAAAATGGTGTTAGTGAGGAGTTAAGGTATGCTCCATTTAACAAACGCTCCATTTAGTCCATTTATGATCTTGGATAAAAGCATGTGACAAAAATAATTTAAGGGCTAAGATTTATTTTAAGTTAAAAAATTTAACATTTGTTTTTATTAAATCAAAACCAAATACGTTTCCTCTTCCCTCCTACGACCAATCTTCATCTCCACTCTCCTGCCTTTGCTGCCAACCTCCATCCGTCGCAGCCTGTCGCCGCCAACCTCCTCTCACTGTGTTGCGCCTTATCTCCTCTTCTCATCTTTGTCTCATTGTTGCCGTCACAAACGAATCCATAGCTCCGTCGTCGTTGTCCCTTCTTTAATTATCGGGGGATCTCTTGGATTTTTCTCCGATGATAGTAACGATGTTGGGCTGTGAAAAATAGATCTGATTTGTATGGTCAAGTTGGAATTGTGACTTGATTTCCGATTTGTATTATTGGGAATCTCAGGTTATCAGTTTCGAATTCGATATCGAATCTCAGGTTATCTGTTTCCAAGCGTTGTTGGACTGATAATTCGAATGCAAATGATTTGAATCAAAAAGATGCACCACGTTGGGAGGTTCAAGGTGGCGCGAGGAGGTTCGGGCTATGGTGAAAGAAAAAGTAGTGATCATAAGAGAGAAGAGGAAGATATTGTTTTTATTATTTTCCTAAGTAAATGTTAATTTATTAACTTAAAATCTCAGCGCTCAATTTTATTTTTTTTGCCACGTGTCTTCCATCAAGACCTTAAATGGAGTATTGGTTAAAGGAGGTTCGTGGCAGTGGGCTACGGTGAAAGAAAAGGTAGTGATCATAAGAGAGAAGAGGAAGATATTGTTTTTATTATTTTCCTAAGTAAATGTTAATTTATTAACTTAAAATCTCAGCGCTCAATTTTTTTTTTGCCACATATCTTCCATCAAGACCTTAAATGGACTAAATGGAGTATTGGTTAAATGGAGAATACATGAACTCGTTAGTGAGAGTGGATGACATTTAATAACTCTACATTAGAATAGTCAAAAACTGATCAATAATGACCCTCCTATAAAAAAAAAAATAATAATAATTTTGACTCTTAACTTCAATTTTAACTTAGTCAATGCACACGTGGCACCTTAAGTGAGTAGGATGCCACATGTGTAATTTTTTAATTAAAAAAAAAAATCCACATAAAAATTGTTTTTTCTTCACCCTCTAATTATCTACCAATTATAGCATGTTCCTGTGCTTTTTTTGTTGTTGCATTAGTTATCCAGTTTGTTCATTTATTTATTCCACCTACACACTTTCGCAATGGATCGCAATGCAATTTACCGTGTCTATAAGAGAAACTATTAAGAAGGATATAGAGATTAATGAGTTGAATAGGAATATGATATATGATAGACCATTACGACGTTGCTTCATCCATCTATCTGAACTGGTAGCGACCATGACCTTGCAATCCGAAACAATAATGTGCACAGAGAAAGAAGTAGAAAGCAGATACAAATGATGGAAAATTGTGTCTTAATGATGATAAAAGGACAATGTTAGTAGAGGATCTCTTTATCTACTCCTAAAGCAAGACACCAACACAGAATTATCTATTCTCTGGACCTAACAGAATTTCATTCCATTATACCCTTTCTCTCCTATGAATTTCTCCTTATATACAAACAAAGAGAATATTCCCTACTAAGACACCTCACTAGTCTTCTTAGTCATCCTTTCATAAACCCTCCATATTTTTGGTCTGCCCATAATACTTTTATCCTTAGTTCCCATAACGAAGCCACTTAGTGAGATAAAACTTGATTGTTGTATAACCATAATCCGTTGTTCGCCATAAGACAGGGTCCACATCCACAAAAGCTCCATAAATGGTCAAATCGTTCTTGTGGTTCAAAGAAGACCTGGTGATGATGATACGTAAGTTGCTTAAAATTGACACTTGGTTTTGGTAAGAACTTGATGGATAACGAAAGAGGAGGGACACACTTGTACTATTTGGTCATACTTACAAAAGAAGTAATTTTAAATAATTAATAGTTTTTTTAAATATTATTTTATCTATTTGTCATCATTTTAAATAAAATGTAATTTATGCAAACTATTATTATTATTTTTTAATGAAAGAATGTAAAATTTGTAATGTTAATTTTTCCATTTTCAAATTATTAGCAAATGTGGCAGAAATTTAAGTTCATACGAATAAATAAATATTTTATAATTTAATTTTTTTTAAGGATTATAATTAAATATTATGAGGTAATTTATAATTTAATAAATAAATTATTTTTGTTTAATGATGTAAAGTTAGTGGGGCCTAGTTAAGTACTTTTCATTGAAGTCATTATTAGTGTATTTACATTGGAGTCATTGAGTCCTTAATATGTACTTTTATTAAAATATTATAAATAAGTGATGTGTAACGTGAAGTCCATTTAAGGAGTCCCTATTAAAGAACTATCATTGTAGATGCTCTAGAGCACAAGTTAGCATGACTTTTTTTTTTTTTTATCAAAAGCTCTTATAATCTTTTTTTTCTTTTCAAGTAAAGCTCTTGATCTTATTCAGGTAACTCATCAACATTCAAATTGTCACCTACATGACAAAAGACCTAAAACAGGAGCCAAATATGTGTAACACCAGATAAAGGGTAAAATTTCTCATGCCAATTTCAGAAGTTATGGTAAACCAAAACAGACCTCTCTACATAAGGTTGTTCAACGGCCCCAGGTGGGATCTAAAATTCTTTATAGGTTTGAACACCTCTTGTTCTTAAACTACCACTTATAAAATGTGAGAATTCGAAGGAAATTTTTTGCAATTCTCATCAAGATCTCAATGTTGAATTCACAATTAAATAAAACCCAACGAGAATCCATCACAAATGGACACGATTCAGCCAACACTTTCTTCACCCAAAACCCTGTTTGGATTAAGAATTCAGAAATGTTTCTAATGTCTTCTCTTCAAGCAATGAGCTTAATATATTTCTATATTAAAACTCCGTGCTGTTATATGATGCTATGTCAAAGAAACTAGTAATGTGAATTTGTTGTATCAGATCAACATGTTTCCATGATGACTTACCCATAAACCATATTGCAACTTCTAGAAGAAAAAAAAAATTGTTGTTGGAATCAACACGATAGTTCTCCGCCCTCCGGTTGTTAATATTGTGGTGGATGCATATAACGACCAATATTGTACGAGCATAGTAACTCAAATTTAGCCATTGATATTGGCCTCAAACTTGGTTTAACAAAATGGAGACATACATATAATTCAATGGACCCTGAAAAGAAAATAGCAAGAGCATGGCACAGTATATATGAAGCAAAATTATGCTTTCCGAATTTTGACTAGGTACACCAAATGGTTAGTAAGGAGCAATAATTTAAATCATAAATTCTAATGATTACAAGCTATTTTAATTTGTCTATAAAAGTACAACAACAGAAAATTGTCTAGGATCATGCTTTAAAGTTTCCACAAGTAGTTTATTAAAAAGAAATAATCACAAAAAATTTGAGAAATAACTTAGCACAATTTTTAATATATTATTTCTATGGGTCCCGCTAACCGGTACCCTCGGGGCACTCGTTAAGCATACCATAAAAGGTAATTATTACCATAAAAAGAAACTGTTTTTGACTTTATTATAAATTAATTACACAATTTCAATGCATTAACTACTATATAATTTCCTTTTTTATATCCTTAACCAGTGTCCGAGGGCATCGGTTAGCATTTCCCTATTTCTATTTTTGATGTGTTTTAATATATATTTATATCAAAATCCGTAAAGCATACTTTATGTTTATCAAAATCACATTATTTCTCAATTTTATCCTCATCTGTAATTTTTTAAATTAACTTCTATAATACTTTCGATAATTACGATTTTTACTCAAAATTAAATTTACCTAACATCTCATAATATAACTTTGGGAGCAAAAACTAATTCTTCCGAATAGTTCTTTCAAATTACATTAGGCTTAAAAGTGGTTATACGCTACTCATCCAAACACACAGTAAGGTTTCGAAGAGCAAGTTTGTCATTAGCTTCCCAACTGTATAGATGATTTTACATAGGAACACTGAAATATAATAATTCATGTCCGATTAAAAAAATAATAATAATTCATGAAGAATATTACTTGAAAAATGTGCTAGGATGAGATGCCCAACTACACACACATTCGATAGCCTAGAACCTGCACAATGTGAAACTATAATACAACTTCAATTAGTGTACACTCCTAGGGTATGCAACTAAACCCCTCAACCTTATATGATTGCACCAATAATCTCTATTTTATTGATCTTGAACACCCTAGAATTTAAATATCGAACTGTTTGCACTAGATTACTTCCCTCATCTCTCTTAATTTATTGTGCTTGTTTGGTTCAGCTTCTTCTTGGTTCAGAAGTGAAAAAAACAATTTCACACATGTTTGGTTCAGTTTTTTAAAAGCAATTCTCTTCTCCAAAAACAATTCTCTTTGAAGTTAGGAATCCTAGTTTTTGAGTTTGGTAGAATCAATTCTACATTCAATTTTATACTCCCTTCATTCTTATTTATAAGAAACATTTGACCTGTTTGATTCATTGCATAAATGATGTATTTGGTCTATAATCTAGACAAGATACATCAATTACTCAATGAATCTAAAAAATCAATTTTTTCTTATAAATTTGTCTAAAAGGAGTACTTTGGTTATTAGAGCTCATTACCTTCCAACATTGTCCTTCATCAATTCTTTTTTCCTTCTTTTGCCTTCATCAATTATTATGTATTGACCAACATGAATTTTTGTTGCGTCTACAATTTTTGTTGGGCAGCCGTATTGAATAAAACGAGTCGTATAGCCCACTTGCATGAATGTTAATTTTCTTATGATTTTATTTCTAGCCATTATTTAATTAGTGATAGTTGTTTAATGATCGTATTTATTATTTTTTAAAATTAATATATAAAAAATGTATTTATTTAAATTAAGTAATATATCTACATTTAGTGTTTATCCACGTATACATTCAACTATGTCCATTTATTTCTATTTAGCTACGTCAATTTTAGTAATTATACTTTCAAAAACAATTTTGATCAAAACTATCCAAAAAAAAAACATTCGGTCTATTTAATCAATTATGTATTATTATATCCAAACGTAATTCAATTATTTCATAATCAATTCCATCCAAAATTGAACGGAACACACTTTGTCATGTAACACTTCTCTCTTTGTGAATAAACTATGAAATGAGAACACATATGAAATCTGTTGGTCCAAGAGGGGAGGAGAGAGTACTGATGTCACGGGATTGGACAGTCACAATAGTACCAAGCCAAGGTTTGGAGAGAATTATGATCATGAGGTGGCACAAAGAGAGAGCAGTGAATTTGTTAGTTAGAGTAGAATTCGGTTATAGGAGAAAGTGAGAGAATCATCTCTGTTAGGAAGAGAAGAAGAAGTTCGTACTCACTCACTCAGGACTCAACACACTCTGACATGGCTTGTTGGAGGCGTTTCATAACACAACTCCGTTATTCAACCCATCAACCTCCAAGGCAGGTTAGTTATTATTATTCATTCATTTCCTTTATACAATTTTCACCACTCATATTTTGAATCAGAATCTCTCTGTTACACCAACACTTTTTAATCAAAGGTGTGTCCCGTGTCCAACACGTGTTAGCACTGACATATTCAATTTTTCAATAATCAAAGACAATGTGTCAATGTCGTGTCCGTGTTGGTGTCCGGGGCGTCAGCTTTTATTTGTGTGGTGTTGATTTAGGATTAAATAAAAATATAGAGAATGCAGGTTCACCAAACTACAGTGGAACTGGCATCAAAATAATATCAACTCGTTGGGTATCAATGTATCATATTACTTTTCTATACGTTTAATCTCTTGCAAGGTTCTTGGTATCTTGACAATTAGGTACTGCCACTGGTATCATAATTGGACTGCAAATTTATTTTTTTATATGTACACAATTTCCATCTCAGCTTTGTATTTTGTATTACTTTTCTTTGTCATATAACTCTGTAAGTTATTTTTGCAGGTTGAAAGGCGTCAATCTGAATTTAGAAAGGTCAAATTTATTGGCTAGAAAGTATGTACTTTGTAATAAGATTCAAGGTTCTATAAGTACGAAACTTTTGTTCCCTTGCCACATTTAGTTCATGTTATGTTTTTGTTTCTCTTTGTTTAACTTCAAATTACATTTTGCGGTGGAATTCTATAGACTACATCTGTGTTTGAAGTGCCTGGGAAACTATTATTGTCTTTAGATATTGTTTGATGCACTTACTCTCAAATTATGTAGGGAATAGTCTTTTCTTCTCCCGTCCAGATATCTAGGAAATCTGGCCCGGCCATTGTGTGATTCATCTGAAGCCGAGGAAGCCTCTTATCTCAAAGAACTTTACGATCATAATGATCCCAAAGCCGTGATCCTAGCATTTGAAAGGCAGCCATCTCTGCATACAAATTCTTTGGCATTTTCTGAATATGTTAAAGCATTAGTAAAAGTTGGTAGGCTGGCTGAAAGTGAATTTCTAAAGACCTTGTTAAGAGGTGAGTATTTGGCTAAATTACCCATTTTCACTTGATTGTGTTTGCATGTGATTATGCTTTGCTCTGTTTGACCGTTATTTTACAAACCTTCTAGCCTTGTTCAAGGAATTAAGATTTTTCCCCTGGCCAGGAAACCAGACCTATGCTTGAAGTGTTTATAATTTGATTAGAAAGCTGAGTTAATTGCTACTCTGTCCAATCATGGTTGAGCCCTAAGTAAAAAGACTGAAGGCACAGGTCTATATGCATTGCATTTAGAATCTCAACTTGTTGAATGTTATGATTTGAGGTTAAACATTGTTACAAAATGCACTTGACATAGTCTTTTTTTAATGATTTGAATATTAGTGCTTTGTTATTTTCTCTCGTTTACTGCAAACTTTTTGATGATTTATACTTAGAGGAATCATTTCTGCACAATTTTTAGATAAAATTATGACATCAATATTTTCCTGAAATAGTAAACTCGTTGGTATATATTTTGGTCATGGATCATGTTTTCCCAAAAACCAATGGAAGTCTTTCTGTGTATGGTACTGTTGATCATAATCTTTTGTTAGGGATTATGAAGTTTGATTAATATCTTACACTTTAAATCATTGTGAACAAGAGAGTTGTATGCTTTTATCTTCCTTGTAATGTTTCATGCTTTCAATCACAATTACGAAACCTCTTTTGACTTTTGTTTAGCGATAGGAACAAGTTAATTTCATAAAACTTTTATTTCATGGATGGGATAATAAATAATGGATGTACGAAATCAAAATGTTATATATTCTTCTTCAATCAGCTCTTTGAATATTCCTTTATTTGGACATTTTACAGATCACAAGTTATAGCCTGAGGTATATGAATTTTCAGCTATTTCTAATTCAGAGAGAAAGGAAGAAAGTAGTATAGGTGGCCTTGCTGCTCTTAGAAATGTGGGAGAACCTACAAAAGATGGAATTCTTGGAACTGCATATGCGCCTATTCATAAGAATGATGCATTGGAAGATGGAAGTTTCAAAGAGAAGATATGGCATACAATTTTGCTGCTTGCAGTGCCCTTCTTCCTCTTGATTTGTGGTGTAGGAGCTCTCGTTGTGCATAAAGGAATTAGTAAAGGTATTACTTTGTGATCTTAACTTACAAATCGTCGAGTTTTATTCAATGTTCAACTTGAATTTGATGAGCACATTCTCTGTTTTGTTTTTCCACCCATATTTTTCTACAATACTTTTATGTATGAAGAAGTGCAGCCCATTGCGGAGACAAGTACTAAACTTAGCGATATGAAAGATGTGGATGAGGAGGCAAAGGCTGAACTTGAAGAAATCGTTGATTACCTAAGAGATCCTAAGGTAGACTTTTCCGGCATAAATCCATGCTCTCTCTTGCATGCATTCCTTGTACTCAAGCATGAAATAGTTATTTGATTGACATGTGGTTTAAGCTATTCCAATCTCATTGATTACTTATATGATGCGACAGGCAGTTTTGTTATTTTTTGGGAGTGGAGATGTTGATATACAAAGTTATGAAATAGTGATATATATATATATATATATATATATATATACACACCAAATACTCTCACTCTTAGGTTTTCTATATGCTTACTTGTCATTTTTCATTAGTTACTTGGTTTATAGATTTCAATATGCTAACTCAATAGTCGAAGCTCTCTGTTGGCAACTGTTAGGTTAGTTGGACTGAGTTATTAAGCAGAAATAAAGCTTGTTGCCAATAAGCGTGAGGAGAGTGTCATGGACAACAAAGAGGTGAGAAAAAATAGAAAGGGGTTGGGTTAGGCTTCCTGACCCAATGGTAAAAACTTAAACACAACTTATAGTGGACACTCCATATTTCTAGGCATTCATTCAACACATCATTTTCTCTCTATATCTCTCTTCTTGTCACATTACCAACCTATCACATAATCCTCTCTATCTCTCATAGTGTAGATTAGTGGTTGTGTCTAGAAATCTTTTTCCAAACTTAAAACCCCAAAACAAATTCTTCTGGACTTTCTTTCGTGTTTCTCACTTTCAAACGATATTGTTACTCTCTGATGACACTAGGTCATATAGCACTTTTGTTGTAGTTTTTATGTAATTTTGGTTGAGTTCAGGTGATTGTGCATGAGTTAGAAGCTGCAAAAAACTGATTTTTTATGCTGAAACAAAAGAGAAATCGTGCTCCGATTTACAGCATCGGGCTACGATTTTGCTGCATTTTTGAGACATTTTGTCTCGTATAAAATCGTGCTCCGATGGAGCAAAATCAGGGTACGATTTGGCAGACGCTCCAGTTGAGTTTTGAGTTTAATGAATCCATCGTGCTTCGATTTACAACATCGGAGTACGATTTTAGCGTTTCTGGGAATTTTCCTATAAAAGAGAAGTTGTTTTCTGAAGGAAATGGTTGGAATTTTGGAGAAAGAAACTGACTTTTGGAGCTGGAGATCTGTAGAGAAGGTGGGAGACCATCAAAACTCATATTTGGTTACCAATTTCATGTAATGAATCCTTCTTTCATATTAGTTATTTGTGTTTTAGCGATGAGTAGCTAGATCTTTTGTTATTAGGTCAAGAGATGATTATGTTCTAGCTCCTGTTTATGTAACATATAACTCTTAATCTTTATGAATGTCATTCTAGTTTATTCAGTATAAATCGTTCTTAATGCTTTTATGATTCTGACCCAATATAATTGATTCAAGAGTTTATAGGACTATTGACACTAGCGTGTAACTCGGAAATATCTATACTGTTCAATCTAACGGACAATCTAGGGATGGAACGTTGTTAGGTTGTGATAATTGAATTAACGGACTTAAAACCTTTGATGATTATAGG
>Ga0315915_1002864_pt1 | contig 21930 bp, 14 predicted proteins | sample MpolbnodulesMG_FD_207738 | JGI IMG/M metagenome (GOLD analysis project Ga0315915, IMG submission 207738) | Medicago polymorpha root nodule microbial communities from Los Angeles, California, United States - branched nodules | ecosystem: Host-associated > Plants > Roots > Nodule | place: USA... | reverse complement strand
TTTAGGGGAAGGATATTCCTCTTTGGTTGTAATGGACATGTTTGACTGTTCTTTTTACTATAAAACTTGATACACACTTGGGTTTAGTTACTTTAGATGTTCTAAGGGTTCCTCAAGTCCCAACACCGTATCGACTGAATAATGTGAATATGTCCAAACAAAATGTGGGGCAGGGGTACTTCTTTTTTGTTGGTATAAAAACAATGTTGTCAAATGCAGTTTGTGGACACTAGTGGTTCGTTCAAATTTCACTATGCTGCAGTACTGTAGCGTGGCTATAGCCGTTATGTGACAATTTTTTATTACTAAACAGCGTATCGTGAAGCAATAGAGATTTGTTCAAATTCCCCCATGTTGTAGCGCCGCTGTTTGACAACACTATCTAAGAAAGAAATATACCTGATTGTATGTCTTGCATATGCTTAGTGTTGGTTATCATAATATGGATGCTAGAAAACTGGTAGACCTTTGTTTTATAGGTTTTTTTAAACATTTTATTTTATGGTGACAACTCCCATGCCCTAGAGTTAAGTGAATTTTAATTTTTGGTTAATTTTGCTTTATGGGCATCAGTACCCATATTTTCTCATCCGTACCGAAAAATTCTTTATTTTATTGTGATATAACCCCAGATTGGATTAGTTTCTAACTTATATAATAGGAGTTTTGTTTTTTATTTTTTTTATCTAAAACAAGTTTTGGCTTCTAGTAACTCATAAAAATGCCTTTAAAAGTTTACCGGGAGTTCATCGAGAAATTAAATGCGTGTTTTTGAGAATAGTTTAGGGACTTAAATGAGAGAACAAGAAGTTGTTAAATAGAATATTTTTGGTTATCGTACCATAAAATCAATTCGTCTTTTAATTTCTATAAGAGCAATGTTGTCAAATAGTGACGGAGCTATAATGTAGTTTAGTTTGAATAAATCACTATTGTTCCGTGATACTCTATTTATAGTACAAAGTGTTAGCAATAGCGGCTATAGTAGCACTATAGCATAGTGGGATTTGAACAAACCGCTATTTTCTGCGATCTGTGATTGACAAAAATATATACGAGATAGTGGAAAAGTGTCATCAATAGCGGCTAAAGTAGCACATATGTTCTATCTGGATTTTCATTTACCCTTATTCCTAGTTTACTTCCTTTTATTTAGGGTGACTGTAGAGCTTTCATTTTTAAGGGAAGACAATTCCCCTTTGGCTGTGAATGAAACATATGTTTGACTATTTTTTTATGATAAAACTTGGCTCACACTTGTGTTTATAGTTATGTTAGAAGTGTTCCCCAAGTCCCAACAAAATGTGAGGGGCAGGGGAACTTCTTTTTTGTTGGTCCAAAAACAATGTTGTCAATTACAGATTGCGGAAAATAATGGGTTGTTCAAATTCCACTATGGTTCAGTGCTATAGCTGTAGCTTCTATTTGACAATATCTTTACTAAGTAACATATCATGGGACAATGGAGGTTTTTTCATTGATTCAATGCAGCCTTTTAATTTATGTTTTATTTGTGTTAAAATGTTAGCCTCTTTCTTTTGCATGACACAAGCATTTTGGTGGTTTTTGCCTTGGAACCGCCAGCTTTCTAATTGTTTTGTATTTGTCTCGATTGATATGAATGTGATTCATGAACTAGTAGTCTTGTACTACATATTTGTTTTTCTTTTAACTGATGACATTGTCATGTAACCAGGCTTCCAGTCCGCTGGGACAAGACCGTCATAGTTGTGATGAATGAGGTGCGTGTCAGCAGCCCTTATCACTCTGAATGTGTGATTGGTGGTACTCCTGCTGCAAATGACCGGGTGAAGAAAGTGGTAAAGTTTTTTCTTTTGTTATCTGTTTAGTCTTAAATGCATCTATTGCGTGTAAATTTGTTTTGTATTAGTAGCAAATAGAATTGTATAAACATCAGTGGCATGGAATTTCTCGTCCTTGTGGCCTTACGATTCATTATTCCTTCAAAAGAGAACAGAAAAATGAATACTTGTGCATGAAATATGTGTTCTTCTGTATTACTGCATTTTAATTTTTCTTAAAAGTTATTACATCCATTGAGGCCCTGTTTGGATTGACTTATTTAAGCTTATCTATTGACACGAGGACTTGTGAAACTGTTTGTGAGAGCTTATGGAAACAACTTATGTCATGTCTATAAGCTTTTTTCAGCGTATTTCCATAAGCTCTCTAGAATAGGTTATGATAATTGAAAACAATTATATCATATATAAACACAGCTCGATTTTATTTTATCTTTGCTTATAGAACTAATTTATACCAAAGTTCTTAATTAAGTTGTTTATCCAAACATCGTCTTATTTGGACTGGGCTAGTGATTAGGAATTTGAGTAATTTCTGGGTTATAAGTTCAAACCTCGGTCCCTTCATTGTATGAAGAGAGACTCATTACTTTGGGGGACTCTATTGACTACGACATGTTTCGGTGATTTCTTATGATAGTTGATAGAATATGATACAACTTATTGCATGGTAGTATATCATAAACCCTTTTGTTTTTTTGGTTTTTAAATTAAACCTTTCACGTTCGGCAATAATTCTTGTCACCTAGTACTTGGTTTGATGTTAATTTTTCTTTTTCCTTTTTTGCAGCTTGAGTTTGAGAGGAAGAGGTTGCAACTTCGCGGTTCTGGTGGTCAATAGAGTTACAAAATTTGCACCCTGTAATGGTTGAGAAAGAAACTCCAAGGTAGAAACACGATGAAAATATAATCAAACATTCAACCTTGAAGCTCTTGAGTTTTGTTTATTCATTATTTCCAAAACTTCTGGTGATATTATTTACTCGTTTTATTAGATTGACCCCACTTTGACATATTTTATTTTTATTTCTAAAACCTTGTTTGGAACCCAATGATACGCCATATTTGCCACACTGCTACATCCACTCCTTCATCTTATCTTTACTTTGTAGATGAAATATCCAAAATCTTTATTCATTGTCTTGTTCTTTAAGTTTCAGTGTAATTTGGAGGTTTTGGTCAAGTTTTTGTTTTGCATCTAGTTTTGATTCTTTACTTCCCTTTGTATGCGACTCAACTTCACCTCCTCTATCAGACGAGGACTCGTTTGTGTTGTCTTGAAATGCTTGTTTTAGCGTTGAGAAGAAGGCAAACAAACTTTTAGATTTGCTAGCTTGATCTTTTAAGAGTTGTTTGAGAGTTGTGAGAGAAAGGTAGGGAGAGATATTTTTCAGCTGTGTGTGGGAAAATATTTTTAAAGGGAGAGAGAAGTGGAAGCTTATGACCTAATTGTAAAGCGAAAAAAAAAATATATAACTTGAAAAATTTGAGTCCTCCAAAAACTTTCAAAATCTTACATCAATACATTTTTTGAGTTCCCTCATCACTAATGAGGCCTTAGAGAGGTTTAACTTTATGAAGAAAAATAAACCCACATTCAAGTTAGAGGAATATCATCCCTTAAACTTCCCTTTTCTTTTTCATGTTTCTCAGAGTTCTCTTAATCATTTCCCTCCTAACTCAAACAAAACCTAAGTTGATGATTGTATTGGTGTATTTCAAGTTTGGCAAAATTAATTTGCAAAACTAAAACCGAATCAATTTGATTTTGATCTGTGTGCATATAATAGACTGAACATAATAACTATGGTGCTGAGCTTATTTTTAATGGGTTGAGATCTAATCCATTTATTAAAAGAAAGAAATAAAACCTCCATTATTAGTATTATTATGTAGCATGTGACTAAAAGATATATAAATTACCATTCTTGTATATCATTCTTTTGGTACATATCTTTTGTGTAGCAGTAGCATGTGAGTTGATGAAATTAAAGGTAGAAACCTGTTCTTGCGTATACTCTTTTTCAGCATTTACCTGACATAACGGTGAAAGGATTTCTTCTAGAGTAGTATTATATTCTTCTACAACCATGAACTTTGACAAAATGAAGAGTAATGATTGGTCAAACAAATATGGCTTTTTTCAAAACAATGTGTAGCCGAAAGGAATCTAAAGCACCTTTGGTTAAAGTTGCAAAATACATGGAAAGGTTAAGTTTGTACGTGTTTAAGTTTTATCATAATCAATGATGCTATCCAATGGATTTGAATTTAATACATAGCTTTTTTTCACCATTTGATGTAGTCACACGTCACAAACTGCAACCATTAAAATTAGACTACACACATTCCAACTTTGTATTTGGAATCAAAATACCCAATTGAAATGTAATTCGTCTGATTTTGATTGAGATTGAACGACCCACTATCTATAACTACGAAAAATTACAATTGTAGACGGTCGCAATTCCTTCCCTGGAACGACTCGAAGTTGTCAAGGTAGCCATTTTAGATAAAAGCTCCTAGGTTATGGTCTAAAAATATTTACGAACAAAAATATATATTTTTAAATAAACCAAAAGTTATTAAGAATCGACGACAAATGGTTCAAGCAGAGGAACAACACAAAATGTGATTTGTTGGTGACACTGTTTTGAGTACAATGCATTATAGCAAACCATGCATGGATGTACAAAGGAGTAAAATCGTCATATTTGATCATTTTAATTGGAATATATCAACTCATATAGAACGGACGTCAATCTATCAACGGAAAAAGAAGATTCTGAATTTTGCCACATAAAACTTATTGAATATACAAATTGTCTTGTGGGATGAAGTGTATATATAAGAAAGAACCGTTTCATTTCTTCATGCCAAAGAAAAGTATAACAATATTTAAAAAGTATAAAAATCAAGTGGTTTGAGTTATGGTGAAAGTTCTAAGCACGGTTTATTAATAATATGGAAAAGATTATATAATTGTGAAATGAGGGAAGAAATCCACGTGATGTGAAAGATATAGAAATGAAAAACAATTGAAAGAATAAAATCTTAGATTGCGTTCTGTCAAAGAAATAATAAAAGCATAGATTGCTAAGAGTATAAATTCTTGTTGTTTTAAACACCATAGCCTCCAGTAGGAGGATACTAATAGATCACTCACACACATTGCGCACCAAGCACTTGCGCTCGATCCCGACAGTAGATCAACTTACACTTTGATATAATAAAATTAATTGACTTGCAATTAGCCATCACTCCTGTTAGTGATCTCAACCATTGGTCGAGATTGGACGGTTGAGATTTCAAGTTCTCAATCTGTCAAAGTATATGACCCATTTGTTCTCTATCAACGGCTTAATGACTATACGAAATTTCACCCATATGTGAACGTTTGAGCAGCAAGTAACAAACCATGGACTAAACTTTGAACCTGCAGCTACATAACAAAAACCTCATTTTATAAATTACTTAAGCTAGAAGAAAAATCACAATTTACAACAATGTGATATATCCAACTAATTTTTAGATAATAGGTCAAGGTAAAAATAAGAAACTTTTGTTCATTTGCAGTCATTAGTACTATTCAATAAGAGCAAAAAGTGAATAATATGGTAAACTTTTTGTTGGAAAAATATTGGTATAGTAAATCTGAGGTTAATAAAGGTGAAGGTCAAGATGCTTTTATGCATTACTTTACCTTTACGTGTTGAATAAAAAGAAAAGTACTATTGTTAATACTTAACACTATTAAATATTGGATTACAATATTGTAACAAAATGTAAAGCAATGTAAGAAATCAGAGATTCTTTTAGATTTTTGATTTCTTTGTTGCTTTAGTAGGAGCTGGCTACCTCTTTTCCCTTTTTTTCACATCTTCACACTCACTTTTTTATGTTTCCATAGACTCCATGTGGGTCATATACTTCAACATTTGTTGCATTGCATTACGTTGCTGACAAGTTGTCCCCCTTAAACTTGGCTTCTTGTTTGAATTTCCCAAGAGTGAAGAAATTATTCATTCTTTTTCCTTTTCTTCTCTAAGGGTGACTTGAGCTTCTACTTCTTTGATCATTTCGCATTTCATTCACAATTCACAAAATACTCATCTAGTTTCGTGTCAGTGTTGCATAGTAACTACTCATTTTGAGGTCGAGAAATTGATGTAGGGATACATTAGTCTCTAGTGAAGCTTTGATTTTGCGATTTTGGGTTCTCAGAAGTTTGAGTTTTGGTTGCATTGTTAAGTTCATAATAAGAAGAATGGCAGGGGGTGGAGCTGCACCACAACCAAAGCAAGATGAACTTCTTCCACATCCGGTTAAAGATCAATTACCAAATGTTTCTTATTGCATTACAAGTCCTCCTCCATGGCGTAAGTTACTTAACTTTCTCATTGGAACCATTTTGAGTATATTTTTGGCTAGTACTTGAGCCTCTTTCTTCCTCATATCACATCTTTTGGAACATTACACGGTTTCATCAAGAGTAAACTTTCGTCTTTAAACTATTCTCAATCTATCAAGTCAGTATGTGAACTATCTTTTTATCTTCTGTTTTGAAGGTTTACTCATTTTATTAATGATTACTAATAATGTGATGTGCTTCATCATATATTGCACTGACATTTTTTTATGTTGATGAAGCCGAGGCAATCCTACTTGGTTTTCAACATTACCTTGTGATGCTTGGTACAACTGTTCTAATTCCCAGCTCTCTAGTTCCTCAGATGGGAGGAGGAAATGTAAGTTTTAGAATCAATCTAAAAGTACAAAGCAAGTGGTTATTAATATTATTGTTTGGTTCATAATGTAATGAAGGATCAATCATGATTCAATAGGAAGAGAAAGCAAAAGTGATTCAGACTCTACTATTTGTGGCTGGAATTAACACATTTTTCCAAACAACATTTGGAACTCGTCTACCTGCGGTTATTGGAGGATCCTACACTTTTGTGCCAACAACTATTTCAATTATTTTGGCTGGTAGATATAGTGACATTGTGAATCCTCATGAGGTTAGTTTGTCACAAATTATAGTTGATTAGATCTTCGTTTTTATTTTTGTTTTATTTTCTATTATGTAATCATCGTTGTTTAATTGACAAATATGCAGAAATTTGAGAAGATAATGAGGGGAACACAGGGTGCCCTTATAGTTGCTTCAACACTTCAAATTGTTCTTGGCTTTAGTGGACTTTGGCGCAATGTAGTGAGGTTCTTGAACATGCCCCATCTAAACCACTTGATCATTTTGCCCTTTCTCACATTTTACTTTAACATCATCACGAATTTAATACATAGGAAAATTTGTCCTTGAAATTTAAATAATTTCAAAAAAATGTATGTTGGTTAATTTAGTCTTAAAAATTGTTTTTTAGAGCTAATTTGTTCGAAGATTTTCAATTATAAGCCTACAATTTGAGGGGCTCAATTAATGATTAGTCTCATATTATCATATTCATGAATAACTCTATCTATTTTTGTTTAGGTTCTTAAGTCCTCTCTCTGCTGTTCCATTGGTTGCTCTCTCAGGCTTTGGACTGTATGAATTTGGATTTCCTGTGGTATGCATATTTGCATCGAGAACTAATCCTTATTTTCTTACCATATGTTGTATAATTATAATGTGCGATTCTCACTCTTTTGATTGTGGCTGTAAAATTATAGCTTGCAAAATGCGTGGAAATTGGACTACCAGAAATCATCATCCTAGTAGTATTTTCGCAGGTAATAATATTAAATTATAGTTTTATAAGAGAGCCATATTTCATCTATATATAGTTTTGTTAGTTCTTTGTTTTCCTTTCATCCACTAACATCATGTTTTTGCAGTACATTCCTCACATGATGAAAGGAGAAAAGCCTATCTTTGATCGATTTGCAGTTATATTTTCGGTGGCAATTGTGTGGCTCTATGCTTATCTTCTTACTGTTGGTGGAGCTTATAAAAATTCAGCACCTAAAACACAAATTACGTGTAGGACAGATCGTGCCGGAATTATAGGTGGTGCTCCTTGGTAAGGACATCTTGTGTTTTTTCCGATGATATATATAAATGTTGTATCTTTTTTTAGGTAATAGTATTTTGCAATCAACATAGTTGAAGACACTTGAAATTCAGTGTCTTCATGAACAATCTTAAATGATTAAAAATGACGGGATTCCAGTTTACTCAATGTCTTAGGTCATGTTTAGATAAACAACTTAATTGAACGCTTTTTATCTAAGTTCTTACACATAAGCAATTTCTGTAACAAAATATAAAAGAAGGTCAAGCTGTTTTCATATAAGATGTTTCCATAAGCTATCCTAAAGAGCTTACAAAACTAAGTTGAAAATAGCTTATATGTCAGAAGTTGTTTCCATAAGCTCTCGTCTATAAGCTGTTTTAATAAGCTTTCTCAAACTATCTCATAAGTGTTTATGCCAATAGATAAACTCAGATACGCTATTCCAAACAGATGCTTACAAAATCAATTTTGCAGGATAAGAGTCCCATATCCCTTTCAATGGGGAGCTCCGACATTTGATGCTGGTGAAACTTTTGCTATGATGGCTGCTTCATTAGTTGCTCTAGTAGAGGTATATTTATTGTTATTTTGGTAATTAATATATGCATTGTTGAGCAAAATCACTGAACTTATACCTTACCTAAAAGCTCATGCAGCTGTGATTACTCATTAGCATATTGACTTTGTTATAACAACAAACCCGACTCTAAATATAAAACAGATAAACAAACGCAAACAAGAACACTACGTCTCCGAGAGCCGAGTGTCTATCGTAGTTTGTTTATTATGCTTAAACAATACAGCTTCCTATGCCCGAGCATCTGTCCACTTATCAGTGTCTACGAGCAAAAGCCTTTGTTGCATCTAATACTCTGGTATTTCTTGTTCCACAGTCAACAGGTGCTTTCATTGCTGTGTCAAGGTATGCAAGTGCAACACCAATTCCACCTTCAGTTCTTAGCAGAGGTGTAGGTTGGCAGGTAAACAAAACTTATGACTCACCTTCACTAACCATGCATTTTTTGTTTTCACTTTTCTTGCTTTAGATACCGTCACATTTTCAAATGTTTAAATTTTTTATGATCGTCTATAATTGTTATTTCTTATGTATCAGGGAGTGGGAATAATGTTATCTGGAATTTTTGGGACGGGGAATGGATCATCAGTTTCTGTGTAAGATTTCAATTCAAGATAATTTCATGTTATTTACGAGGTTTTAAATCGATAATTGCACCCTCACTTCGGCCACACATTAGGATTTTTTTATGTTTCTGCTATTGTAATGGATTTATTTATTTTTCTAATAGTGTAGGAATTCTATGTAACATAATATTGGTTTTTCTTCAGAGAGAATGCAGGACTCTTAGCTTTGACGCGTGTAGGTAGCCGCAGGGTTGTTCAAATATCAGCTGGATTCATGATCTTTTTCTCAATTCTTGGTAAGATTTTAAAGTTGGCAATGTATGAAGCACTGATACAAACACTAAACACGATAGTCACCACACCGACACATCAACGCCGCTAAAATAAAAATAAAATGGAAGTGATTGAATGTAACCATGATAGTGACACTTATACACGTCAGACAACAAACACAATGTCAGGCGGTAGTGCAAGTACTACATAACCGACAGTTTTAGTGTGCTTTGTTTGGTTTCTTGTTGGACTTGAACGTAAAAATTTGTTATTGATCATTATATATATGTAGGAAAATTTGGAGCTGTTTTTGCTTCAATTCCAGCACCAATAGTTGCAGCTTTATATTGCCTTTTCTTTGCCTATGTGGGTATGTATTATCAATTTAAAGAAGTTGGACTACTAATATTGATATTTCATTCAAAGTATTATTTGCTTACCTGTTTTTTTATGTTGACACAACACAGGTTCTGCAGGTCTTAGCTTCCTTCAATTTTGCAATTTAAACAGCTTTAGAACAAAATTCATCTTAGGCTTCTCCCTTTTCATGGGATTCTCTATACCACAATATTTCAATGAGTACACTGCATTTAAAAGCTATGGTCCTGTACACACACGCGCAAGATGGGTATTTATCTTTCTCCTTTAATTTTTATGCAATATAATACTTCCTTCGTCTTACATTAACCGATGTATTTGACAATTTTACACAGATTAAGAAAAGATGATACATGAAAGAAGAAAAATTTAATAAATTACCTTTCAACTAGAGATACCGATGTAAACAAAGAATAACTCATAAACTTAAGAGTGCAAACAATCATGACCTTTCAACTAGAGATTCAAATTCAAAATTTATAGAGAACTTATTCCTTGACAAATCTTTGTTCCTTTTGACAGTTCAATGACATGATCAATGTCCCATTTGCATCAGAACCATTTGTTGCTAGTTTATTGGCAATGTTCTTGGACGTAACGTTGCACAAGAAAGATAATCAAACGCGTAAAGATAGAGGAATGCATTGGTGGGACAAGTTCCGTTCATTCAAGACAGATACAAGGAGTGAAGAATTTTACTCTCTTCCTTTCAATCTAAACAAGTTTTTCCCTTCTGTGTAATTAGACCATGCTCTTAGAACTTGCATGGTGATGTGCAATTTGAAGAAACACAATTTTCTTCATTCTTAATGTAGCAATATGAATATTGTCATTTTTTCACAAGAATGTTGTCATATTGAATACAATATCATGTTGTAGATGCTTATTTATCGAAGAATATCATAGTTATTACTGTGATTTAAATTACTTTTATTTCTATTCTATTAATTTACTTCTCTTCGTTTACTTCTTAGCTGCACATCACTTGGCAAAGATAAGATACAATTTATGGGATAAACAAAAACCTGTTATTATGCACCCCGGATAGGACATTGACACTCATGCATTTACACGGATAGTAATTTGAGAAAAATAGTTAATAATTTTTTTAAATCGCAAAGAATTTTATCAATAAGGAAAATGGAAAAAAGTACAAGTGGTACTACTCCCACAATTTGGAACCTGGTATAAGTGGTACTAGTGGGTAATTTAGCAAGTGTACCAAACTGTTGTCAAATAGTGATATTTATAAAGGTTGTATCCGCATGGATTATGAAAATTCTACTAAAAAATGTCAATTGTAATTGATATGTGTAAAATTTAGGGGATGCACAAGCCATAAACTTTGATTCACAAGATGAATTAGGTTTTGATAAAATCAAAAAGTAAAAGTGATTAGGTCACTTTTGAATCTCTTCTTTGCTATTTGGTAGCCGCATCTAAATAATTACAATTGATTTTATTAGTATCACGACAACTTAACAATATAGTTGAGGAACAAAATCACTAGCAAGTGTACCAGTGTGACGTCAAGTAGTGATATTTATAGAAAAGAGTCTGTCCCTATAGGGATTGCCTAGCTTTGGTGTAAATACTATGATTATAAATAGATTAATAGTAACAAATGGGGGGTGGGGGGTTGCAGTTGGCAAAGTGGTTGGTTTTAATTTCTTAAGAAGTGATAAAGCGACTAGGTCATATCAGATTTCCTTCCCTAGATTAATTAAGTAACTACAAACTCTGAATATAGTACTACTGATTATCTTAATTCAATACTTTTGATCAAAATAATTAGGTCAATATCTTTGTCACTAACTCTCTCCAACGGTTACTGCTCCCTAATGTTTTAGATCGGAGCCCTAACCGTCGAAGGTTTAAGAATGCCAGAGTGAGTAACAATTATTATTCGTTTATGTCTAAATCTAACCAACTATTGAATGGTTAAACTAGGTCAAGCCAACAAAGTTAGGGTTAGTCTTCATTGTCACCTAATAATCGATTTATAGAACATAGTTAGGGTTATTACTCATGATCATATAAAAAGCATTAAGAATGGATTAACCAAGTGAAATAACCAAGTAATCGACTTAATATTCAGATAATCATTTAAAGTTACACTCACAACTAATTACAAGGAAGGTCCTCTTTCATGACCTGACCTAGAGAGGATTATATACTCATAGCTTCTAAATACATATGATTAGATATGAATAAAATAGCATGAGAAACAGATCACCGGTTGATGATTCATTGGTTCCAATCCTTCAGAAATCGCATGTCTGCCTTTGTGTGCTCGTCAAAAGGTGTTTTTTCTATCGACCAAGGGGTTTAGAATTTATAGGCGCCCATTTCCCTAAGTTTTAGGGAAATTGGTTCGTGATGCGGGCCTAATCCTTGCAATGCTAGGTAGGAAGAGAGTATTTCCTTTTGACCTTATTGCTATATCTCACGATGTGATAGACAATAACGATATCCTTGTTTCCCATTGTATTATCGTGATGCGGAGCTCATAGCCCATGATGTGAGGTAGGAAGTAGCTGACTCCTTGGTTTCTTCCCTCCTTGCTCCATTTATTCTCACCAGAACGTTCGTAGCGACTATGTCTTAAGCTTAATCATTGATAAACTTGTAAAAAACATAGCAAGTACTAGCAGAGTTGTCTTATTAAATTAAATTGAGGGATACATTTGTTTCATATGTTTTTTTCCAACCATTCTTTCGTGAAAGACCATAAAAAAAATTGAAGAAGCTAAAATGAAATTTATTCAAAACGCAAAGAATCCTAGTGAGCACAAGGAATGCTAGACTAGGAGTCTTAAATAGCAACATACAAAGAAAAAGTGTGTTGCATACATACGGAACACCCAAACAAACACCCATACATCAAATACTAACTTCTACAAACAAACCAAAAACACCATCAAACTTCTACAAACAAACCAAAAACAACCTCTATTGAGGCCCTCGAAACCAATAAAAACTAAACACCAAAACCAATAAGCCATCACCAAAAACCAAAGTCTAAACACCCGCGCAGTAGCAGAAGCAGATCTTATGCCAACCCGTTGCGGAACCCCTCCAAAAGAACCATCCAACCTACATCCACCGCCAAAAAAGAAAACGAAACGGGTATCAACCACCGTATACCAAAAAGACAAACTCAAGCCATCGGTGTTGAACGGTCAGAGAAACAAAACTGCAACACATTTCACGACTCCACAAAAGGTCGACTGCCGGAACCACCATCAAAACCGTCGTAAGGACCATCGATAGATCTGGAGGTAGGTGGTGCGGAGGGATCAAGTCGCTCATCGCACCACCATAAACGGCCTCTACATCTTAAGAAGATAGATTGAATTATTGGGCGGCGGCAACAAGTTTTGTGAAGAGAGATGGCAGATAAAAGAGGGGCTAGGTTAAACTTTTTTTTTTAAGCGACTGTCGTGTAATTCTCTTAAAAATTAAGTCCATTTGCTCTTTATTTTTTCAGACCATCAAATGTTGTTTTCTACTCTTTTTCTTTGTCTTTTTTTTGAAGGAATCTTTGTCTATCTTTCATCTACCTTCCTTTTGTGAACTAGACATAAATTTAGAGTTTGATATGATGTTTAATTGAAAAGTTGTCTATCTCTTAATAGATAAGTCATTTGGTAATTTTGGTTGGTCCAAAAAATTGTCAAACGAATAAAATCTTTTATTGAAAACTAATAATTTTTTTTAATAAGCTAATAATTTTTTAAAAAAAAGTGAACATCTTTTTTGTTAACATGTTATTTTTAATAACTTATTTGGTTAAAAGCTATTACGGGCTTGTTTGTTTTAGTTTTAAAATGATAATTTTTTATGTTTGAGTAAACTTTTTTTAAAAAATAATGTTGTTAAAAAATAATTTTTATATTTAAGAACTATTTTTATTAGATGTTGAAGAAAAGTATTTTCAATAGAATAGAGAAAACTTCACATTCTGTCTAAGTTCTATTTCTCTTTCATTCATCGAGAATGAGTGGTTTCGAATCATTTTTTGATCTAGAATCATCCATCTTAATTTTTTCTTTCCTTTCTTTCGATCTAAATAAGTGATTTCCACATATATCAAGTTTTTTTTTTTTTTTTTTATGTTTTTCGTGATTTCGTCGTTTGAGTGCGACGTTGTGTTGTTCGTCATCTTGTACGGCGTTGTTTGATTTCGCGTCTTGTTGTAGTGTTCGTTTGGTTCATATTGAAATATTAAGTTCAGTCAATCACATATTCAATCAGTGATTTTGGTGTCAACGTTGTACATCTGAAATCATGTGTATTATGGTGATTTATATTTTATCATATTATTTGTAGACATTTTGTCGTTATATGCTATTAATTTAGACGACGTGAGTTTGTTCGTAGATTCACTCTTTACGTTTTTAGCAATGTTAATCATGTTATTATATCTGATGTATTATGTTAATTTGAATGAATAAATATCGTTTTGCCTTTGACCATATTAATTAAAAAAATCTGTTTTAACAGGCAGAATAATTTTCAACTTGAATTTTTTTCATCCTTAATTTATAGTAGCTTTTTCTTCAAAGTCTTCTAAAAATAATTTCTAAATTATTTATATCAAAATTACTTTTTTTAAATATTTTTTTAACACAAAGTTTTATTACTTTTTTAACAAAAGATAATACCATTATATTTATTATAAAAAAAAGAAGATATAATCATACTATAATTAATATTTCTGTTATCTCTTTTTATAGGAAAAAAATCCATGACAGTGACGTGTGGGATTCAAAGAGTTAAAACGATGACTCACTACAAGCCAATTGATTAGCACTGCTAACTTTTTACGCAATCCCCTTTTGCTTTTATGGGATGATGAGATTACATTACATCATAAAGACCAATATTTTGACGGGTGAAAGTGCTACAAATAGAGATTCTCATTTGCATTATTGCCATCATCACATCTATCAAAAGAAAAATCTTGTATCACCTCTAATCATTTAAACATAGCACCAAAACAAAAACAAAAAACTAATCATATAAAATACGCCGCATTCATTTTTTTCTTAAAAAGTTATGAGAAGTGGACAAATCATGACCACCCATATTAATCTCCATCAACCGTTGATTAATATTATTTACTTTTTTACATAATTTTATACATTGTCTATGTAAAAAAGTTTTGGGTTAAATATGTTTGTATTCTTATAAATATATAATTTTTTTTGTTTTTGTTTCTATAAAATTTTCTTTGACTCATTGTCCCTCAAAAATTTTGAGTCAACACTTTTAAGTTAACTCATGTGTATCATTTATATTTTTAAATGAAATTTTTTCATAAATATTTAGAATATTATAAGAATCTCCCGTTTTTTTTTTTTAATAAAACATGAATTAAATACGAATTTTTATCTTCAAAAACATAAAAAAATTAATTCATGACTCGTTAAAAAAATATATACTTTTAGAGATATTCTTTTTTTTTTTTGTGGTGGCCGGGGTTTGAACCCCGGACCTTTTTTTTTTGTTGAGATATTCTAATAATACTCTAAACATTACTGGAAATTTTTATTAAAAAAATAAAGTCTACTTCAAATATAAGGGGTAAAACTGGTATTTCAAATAAATTAATAAGGATAAAAGTGGAAGAAAAAACAATAAGTTATAAGTTCAAACACTACTTTAAATAGTGTTTGGAAAATAAATAATAAACTCATGAAATATGTTATAAGCTCGATATAAAAATATTGTTACTAAACAATTTTTTTGTCAAATTATCCCCTAAATATAAAATATTCTCGATATAAATATGTAATCCTAATTAAAATAAGCTAAATAAAATATTCTTGATATAAATATAAAAGGATAATATTTTTTTAGGTTCATTAAATAATTCTTGTATCTAGACTATAATATAAACTAAATACATCATTTATTTAATAAACCTTAAAAAAAGAATATTCTCTTATATGTTATAAGTGGTAAGCTAATTTCTTATATTCTCTTATATTCTCTTATACAGCATTTAGAAGAGAAAAATAAATTGCATGGGAATTTGAAGAAAAGAAAAAGTGCTTATGAAGTAAATCTGAGATATTATTATTTTTTTTACCAAAAATCATATATAGATTTATTATAAATACAATAGAATAGAATAGTGTTTGTATCGATCTGGAACTCAATGTGACTTGACAGTGACACTTTTCTCTCCTCTCTCTCGCTATGGCGTTCATCATCGAATCTGCTTGGCAGGTTCGTTTTCTCTCCTCTCTTCCTTATTCCAAATCATTACATGCATTTTATTATACTTATTAATTATTCTATGTTTTTTCTTTATTATTCATTTTGATGAAATGGAAATTGGATTATTTTTATTATTCGGATTTTCACTTCATTCTTGTTCAAATAATGTAGATGATTTAAGCAGATTCACTTGATACCAATTTTCTCTAATTTCATTTTCCATTTCTTTAATTATCCCCTGTTTTCTTGCATGTTCTTTTGTATATATTCTAGTAGATTGTTTGGTTCAAGAGTACCTGAGTGAGTTAAAATTAGTCATGTTAATCGGAAATCATAGAAAATAAGCGTTTATGAAGCACAAGCACCAAAACTCCAAACACTACACCTCGACACCATCAATGATAATCTCATAAAATAATAAGATAATTTAATGTAATCATGTGTGTCGGTGTTTTGTCTGATACGATACATATTCGACACCAATACATATCTAATCCGAGGAGTCTATGTGCATTAATCGTGCCAATATTTAACAATTATTTGTACATCATACTATTAATTAACACTCGGTTACGCAATAGCACTACAACCAGTAATTGACAACATTGGTTACAAACCTAGAATTGAATTGGCTATTTATGTTAGAATGAAAATGATGTTTGTTCGTTATTGTACTCGGACTTTAGCTAGATATATAATTATATGTTTCTTTTTGGTTTTTTAGTGCAGTACTTGATCACAAATTTCAGTGACTTTCAATTGGCATGTTTGGGGAGTTTCTTTCTGCATGAAAGTGTTTTCCTTTTATCCGGCCTTCCATTTATTTGGCTTGAGAGAGAAGGATGGCTCTCAAAGTACAAAATTCAGGTTTACCTATTTTCAATTTCATTGCCTCCTTAAACTTTATTATTGTTATTTTTGTATTTCAATTTAGATTAAGCTAAGGATGTCAATCGTAGATTTTGAAAAATAACGGTTTGTTCAAATTCCACTTTGCTACAATGATATAGTGTTGGTATTTGACAACATTTAATATTAAATAGCCTATTGTTGAACAATAGCGATTTGCTCAAATTCCGCTATGCTATAGCGGCTATTTTACAATACTTGATTAGCCACTTTATGTTTTTTCCCCATATTTCCTTTTAAAGGACTTGTGGTATGTTTGAAGGACAAGCTTATCATCATGCTTTTATAATCATTAGAGCAGTTCCATTTACTTGATATCAATCATTCAACTTTTCCTTGCCTTCTATGTTATACTAAAATAATTTTAAACGATGTGTCCTTGTATTTAAAAGTGAAAATCATAGTGGATTTTCCCTTTTTAAACAATAATAGATGTTTTTGTAATCCTGCAAAACATATATCAATTTATTTTCATCAACGTATCAAGCAATTTTATATATAAAAAGTAATATAGCAATTTTTTTGTTTGTTTATTTGAACTTGTGCATCCTGTAGTTTATTAATGCAAACTGAGAACATATTATGGTACCATCTTCCAAAGATAAATGTATTCCATCCTTATTTGATATGTACTAACAAAAATATTTGAATTGTCTTATATTTTTATGCGACTAAATCATTTTTCTACTTGTGTTTGAGATCTGGTATGTTGGTCATCATTCTCGTCCCGTCTCTCTTGGTCCTTTTCCTACACCAACATATATTATATATGATATGAGCATTGCTCATGTAGCTTAATTTTTTTTTTCAATCATCGATTTAGAGCATAGTATCATCATAGTATGATCAGTATGCAAGATTTGATTGCTAATTCTCACTTTCATGTAGGCAAAAAGTAACAGCCGTGAATCTGAGGAGAGATGTATTATTCGCTTATTGGTGTATCATTTTGGAGTCAATCTACCTATGATGATTTTTTCATATCCTGTTTTCAAATACATGGGCATGCAAAGTAGCCTTCCTCTACCGTCCTAGTACTTTCAGGTTTCTTTAGAACACTAGTTCGCTTATGAGTTTCATGATGGGAACTTTTCCTATAAACATTTAGAATACATATTTCCATGAATATTGCTTAGCAAGACTTGCTTTCGATTTTGCAGGAGAGTTGTTCTAACGCAGATAATATTTTACTTCATTTTGGAGGATTTTGTATTCTACTGGGGACATAGGATACTGCACACAAAATGGTTGTACAAGCATGTACATAGTGTTCATCACGAGTAAGTTTTATACACGTTCTACAATTATCAATGAGCTGTGAAGTGGTTTTGGGTTTTTCTTGAACCTCAAAGGTGTTTAACTATGTTGTGAAGGTATGCCACACCATTTGGACTGACTTCTGAATATGCTCATCCTGTTGAGATACTATTCCTTGGATTTGCGACCATTGTTGGTCCTGCTATCACTGGTCCTCACTTGATTACTCTTTGGCTATGGATGGTTCTTAGAGTCCTTGAGACAGTTGAGGCACATTGCGGTTATCATTTCCCATGGAGCCCCTCAAACTTCTTACCACTTTATGGAGGGTGAGTTTCATGTTCCCTTTCCTTTACTTGACATCAACCTTTTAGTTTTGGTTATTTTGTTTATTTCTCTGTTGTTAAAATTTATATCTCCATTTTCAGAACCGATTTTCATGACTATCATCATCGTCTGTTGTACACTAAGTCTGGAAACTATTCATCAACCTTTACATACATGGACCGGTAAGTTTTTTTTTTGTTTTTTTTATCATATTCCTCTTAATAAGATGAGCTAAATAACATTGGTCTGGACTCCCTGCTGTTGTTTTAACCTCATATGCAGTCACATGATCTCAACCTTCCTGATCTTAATCTAACGGTTTGTATTTTGACTTCACAAAACATATCCAAAAATGAAGTCAAAACATAAACTGTCAGATCAAAATCATACTGTCTAAATCAGCAACGTGAATGCACGATGACTGGTAATTTATTTTCTAGTAACGTTGGTTTATAAATTGGTTTATCCCGCTTGCTAAACTGACAATGATATGTTATATTTTTGTCCATTATAATAGGATATTTGAAACTGATATAGGATACAGAAAGTTGAAAGCATTAAAGAACACTGAAGTTGAATACAATAGCGAACAAAAGAAACAGTGAGGAAGGGAACAAACTGTAGATATCTAGAACCATTGAAAAGGTTGATTTCCAAACTTAAGGGAAATTTTGAAAATTGTCTTGTCTTGTTCTGTAATTTGGTAGCTGTTATTGTCGACAACATATGGATTGTTTTGGACATGCATGCCATGTAATCTAGAAAAGTTTATTGTGCATCTATTTTGTTGATTCCAATCCTTTCTTGGCAAACACTGACTATTTTAGATTTAAACCAGTTGAATGAAATGAAATGTGCTTCTAGATTTGCATTGTAAGAAGAGAATAAATTTATTTTAGAATTGACATTCTTTTGAGAGTACTACAACCTAAGGGTCTGTTTGGGAGGGGATTTTGGAAGGGTTTTGGAGGACCCAGGGTATATTTTAAAATATATTTGATATTTTTAAAAATTTTCAAAAAACATGATAAATGTTCGTATAATACTTTGATCACACTTAATTGATTTTAAAAAGCATTTCATAGTGTACATAATTTAAAAGAGAAAAGTAAGATCTCTCCGAAACCAAAATCAACAAACCAAATTTTGTTTGGGTTTGAAATGAGCAAGCCAATTGCCAGTGCCACTTTGTCTAATGTGAAAATCCTAAGCTCTACTTTTTTGAGAGTTCATATTTGAATCTTGTTTTTTCTATGCAGCGTTAAGGGTGTAACGAGTTGGTTTGGTTTAAGTTTTTGATGAAAATAAAATCCAAACTACTAAAAAAAGATTGGTTTGGTTTGATTCAAAATAATTTCTCATGAATTTCAAATTGAATTGATGAAGAACGAGTTGGTTTGATATGGTTATTTTGTTATTACATTTTGTTTGATTTTGATTTTGTTTGGATCCGAATGTAGAAAACAATCGAGCCAACTTAATTGGTTTGGATTTGTTCATCGAATCATTGATTTGGTTCTTGCACACCTATTTAGCGCGATAAAAGCATGTAACATGCCTAATATATCTGGTAGTTCATTTTGTCGCCTATACGGTGTTCCAAAAATAGATACAATATTTTCTCCTCTATACCTGCATAATTTTATAAACTTCTAGATTAATCAATCCGATGGAAGGGAAGATTGGGTGAAGATATGGAAAATAAAAGTTGCAGAGTGAGACATTTCATTTGAATAATGAAGCACATCAGATTATTGATTAATTATACAAGAGTAGAATAGGGATTGATATAATACTATGTTTTCTGTCTTTTGTGGTAGTATTAATTAGATTGAGCTACATGTCATAAGAGATAGTCTGCTAGTAATGCCCCTTTGATTGTTGAACACGGTTCATGAGAGTTTTACAGAGAGATTTTTTATGGAGGAACTTTAGCATTGGATTAATTTTAATATAAGTTTTGATGTGGGTTGGAATGAAGTAGTGGGGTGGACAATTTTCGGACCAAGGTGTGTCATTGTTTGTGGTCTTGGAGGAATAAAGAGGTGCATGTAGAGAACTTTCATAAACCAAATTATCTTGCGTATCATGTGATGAATTTCATTTGAGACTATTATCATGTGGGGGATGCCGAACAAAGTAATTTTAAGAAGACACTTTCTTTTTTCACTCGTTCACGTCCTATTTTGATTGGATTATATAATTTTAAACACCTCATAAAATCTTCAAAAACATTTCAAATTTTAGTATCTGAATAAGACGCGCGAGAAACTCATAAGATAAAAAAAAAATAATGGTCATTTAAGAAATCATCATAAGGTTAAGCTGAATACCTTGTAAGGGAGAATAGCATCATTTGGTGGTATCATTAGAGGTAGTGATGGTGAGTGGATTGACAATTTCTCTAAATTTTTAAGGGATGTAGTTTTATTATTAATCGAAAAATGGTAACAAGTGCATTTGAACATTCTTTAAAGATCATAAGTTGCAAGTATTTATTTTTAAACATTTTTTAAAGATCATAAGTTGCAAGTAATTATTAAAATGTATGTGTTTAATGTATTGAAAATCGAAATGTTTGATTTTTTTTTTTAAAATTGTTTAATTTAAAATACTTCAAAAGTGTTCCGAAAACACTCATTAACCTGACTTTCCTCTATAATATCCGATGAACGTTGTAACTCAAATTATTCAAATATGAACCTAAACTCATTTGACGAATAAACACTTTACTTCATCTATTGTAAATCAAATTTATGGACATCTATTGAGATTAAATTAAATCTAAGGTTAATACCCCTTTTAGTCCCTGTAATATGAGCGAGCTCCGATTTTAGTCCCTGTAAAAAAAAAAAAGTTTAGATTTTGTCCCTGTCATTTCAGATTCTTCCACTATTAGTCCCTCACTTGAACTTGTCAGCAGAATCTGCTAACGTGTCATGCTAACTGGGAAATTATTTTTGTTTTCATTTTTTTAATTAAAAACAGTTGTCACTTGGATAAATAATTTTATTTACAAAATTAATTATTATTTAAAAATTAAAAAGTTAATTATTTATAAATGAATAATCCAATTAAAGTTCCATCTTTTTCTCATCCTTCTTCTTCTTCTCCCCATCGACATTCTTGTTCTTCAAACACAAACTCGATTTGCCTTTCCTTTACCATTTCAATCGATTTTGTTTTCAAACACAAACTCGTTATCCAATTACTGTTTCTGTATTTGTTAGGGTTAGCTTCAGATTCAAATGGGTGGGAGTGAGATGTCGAGCGTTGGCAACTCAAATGGAGGAAATCTTCCACTTTTGGTTTGTGGGTTTAATGCAGTTATGAAGTTGTGGTTATCAAACACTGATGAGAACCCTAAGAGAAAATTCTAGAAATGTCGGTATTCGAACACGAATGTGCAAAGTTGCGAACTTTCCATATGGGATGATGAATTGGACAAGTTTTTTGCCAGAAACTGTTGGAACAAGGGTGTTTCACAAGTCACCTATTGAGTTTTGACAATAACAAGGTATCAAAATAATCAATTGGATATGCTAAACAATTTGTTCAAGTGTGCAGGATCAATA
>Ga0315915_1002861_pt1 | contig 21933 bp, 7 predicted proteins | sample MpolbnodulesMG_FD_207738 | JGI IMG/M metagenome (GOLD analysis project Ga0315915, IMG submission 207738) | Medicago polymorpha root nodule microbial communities from Los Angeles, California, United States - branched nodules | ecosystem: Host-associated > Plants > Roots > Nodule | place: USA... | reverse complement strand
GACTCTACATGCATGTGGTACCATTGGATGTCGGAGATAATTTTATCGATTGACCCCTCTACATATCTCTACATATGAACTTATGAATGCATGGATGTCAAGTATTGACTCGATAATGCATACAAACAATTTACTCTACATATTCTCCATATATCTCCTTATATTGCATTACCAAACAATACTTCCACAAATCACACATTTATCAAATAATAAGTCATCTCTACATATTCATTATGAAACATTTATCTCCACATATTCATAATCAACAACCATAAACAATCTACAAAGAAACAACATTGCTACATATAGCATAATTCACATAATAGACGGACCATTCACCACATCATGATAACCAACTTAACAAACAACCAACAAACCATAGTTCACTTTTATTTCACCATATTATCATGTCCACAAGATTATTCGCAAGTTATCCGATCATTAAACCTCATTTTAACAAAGTTCATCTATTTTTACAAAAACTAACACTTTTCAAAGGGTGGACTTGTGCCCTTATGGCACATGATAAGAAATACAAAAGAAGATTATTCCCTAAATTGTTGTGCATTCAATTCATTAAAAAATTAAAGATTAAATGAAATGCACACATTCAATAAATTATTTATATATTTGATGCATTAACTTGTGCATTAAGGGCACAAGTTAACATTTCCCTTGTTCAAATAATTCTCCAAAAACAATACATTCATGTTCAAACGCATCAACAAGGCATATACATACACCACATATCATCACAGTAGTTCATACATATCCAAATCATAGCTTTATTCCGTTAAATTTCAAAAATTCACTAAGTTTGCCTCATTTTCCCTTTTTTCAAAAAGAAAGTCATTTTCAAAGTAAAACCAAGTTTAAGCTTATCTGCACCATATATGTCTAATCATTTTAAAATCATTGTTACAGAAAACAAACTCTAACCATACCATTTTCCTTGAGAAAAACAAGTTTCGGAAAATTTCACGTTCTTGAACATCTTCAAATAAATTTCAATTCGATTCACAAAAATCATTTCAATTCAATCCAAATGATGTTCCAGTAGATTTAGAATTAAAAACAGTGATTAAACACATCAAAGGAAGTATTTAGGAAAGTCCAGATCGACCCCCAACTGACCGAAATGCCCAAAATCATGGGTGTTGCACTGAGCAACTCGCCATGGCAAGCTTCAGCTCGTCAGGCGAGCTACACCAGTAAAGGCAACCCAGATTTTGGATTTCCTTTCAGGAACCCATCCACTTTTCACCCCAAAACCCTGATTGTGATCCCCCTTTGACCCAAATTCGTCCCCCAAACTTTGTTATAAGTTAACATACATCAAAAGGCAATCAAAACACTTACAAATATGGAATTATAACCTCAATTCATATCAAAATCATCATCAAGTCCATTTTTCACAACAAAAAAAAACTCATATTTTCTCATTTTCATTCAAACTTCACAAATAACCACGTCAATTCAAACCCCAACAACATACAAACATATATAATCATTTATCAAGTGAATTTAGACATGTTTCAACAATAATCACTCACCAATTCATGGTTTACAATTAATCAAGCAAAAATCATCAAAAACAACTTATTATATACATCAATTATGAACTTGAGCATATAAACACATCAATTCCATGAAATTTAACATACCCATAACTACACATAAATTAGAAGCACGAAAATCAACATAAAAAATCACAAAAGTCATAATTAACACAAAAGCACTCATGACCCACAAGCTAAAACTTAACTATAAGGGATTATATGAATACAATCATCTATCCCACTTACCTCAAAGGTTAAATTTCACTAGCTATGACTTTAATCTCCCCTCTAGCTTGCAATCTCAAGTTTTCCTCTTCTCCAAGTTCTTCCTCTTCTCTTCTTCTCTCTATTCTTCTAACTTTCTCTCTCTAGCCTCCCTTTGAAATGAGATGAAAATGTTCTAATCTTAATTTTTCCTCATGAGTTAAGTATATATATTACTCTCTAATTGGACTAGGTCTCTAATAGTCATAATGGGCTTAACACTCTTACTAACAAATTCCAAAAAGTTATTACTCACTTAATCCGCTAAAATACCGAATAATTATCATCTCTAAATAATTACTTCAACTCACTAGTAGCTTAGTAAAAATAACTATTCTCACTAAAAACACCAAAAATAACATTTCTAATAAAATGACTAATTTACCCTTACAACCAAATGACGAAAATACCCCTTATTCTAAAAATGACTAAAATAACCTTCTAGGCCCAAAAATCACTAATCCCAAATCAAATACACACAAAGACAAAAAATCACATATAAACACACATAAGCACATATAATAAATAATTAAAATAATTCTAGCTAAATATGGGTTGTTACAACTTTCACCCCTTTTCGCGCACAATCCACCATCGATGTGCAACCAATATCTACCAAGATTAAAGATTGAATCAACATATTTTTCATTGATTAAAGATTAAGTGAATTTCATGAATTTCTTCATTGAAGAATTTCTATTTATTGTTTGTTTGATGTCGTTTTTTTTTTGTTCTGGTCTATGTGTGACATATAGGGTATATGTGAATTTAGATTAATCAAGTATTATTTTCTTGATAAACTTGTCTGGTTCGATTCTAGTGATGGTAAGCTTTCTGCAAACATGTGTTTTCCTTTCTTTAGCATATGCATGTTGTTGTTGATTATGTTGCCTATATTTGGAAGCCTTGTATCCAGCCTCCCCATTCCTTTATTTGTTGGCGCCTTATGCATGGTAAAATGACCATGGACTAGAATTTACGTCGGAGAAGCTGCATTTTTGTCTTTGTTTTTTATTGTATAATTCAAGCTTAGAATCTTCAGCTCATTTGGTCCTCAGCTGTAATTTTGCGGTTCATCTTTGGTTATGGCTAGGTAGCAAGAAGAATTATGTGTTTGATTTATCCACTCCTGGATCGTTGTTTATTGTATCATGCCGCTTTGTGTAACACCATAAACTCTAAAAACGATAATTTACGCAAATGATACAATCATATAAAGAATTTAAAGGTTACTTCTCCTATAAGTTCAACATGCATAGATTTATTTTCTCAAACATCGCAGCGGGAAAATAATAACATCTCATCAACAGCTAAAATAAAACATTTCAACAGTTTCATCGATAATAAAATAATTCTTCAAGTAACCATGTCAACATACTACACATATCATCATCAATACATAGTCTCAAAAATCTCCAACAGTCATAGTATAGGTAAACATCAAAGACTGACCCCTAATTAAAGCCCTAAAGTCTAAGACACCGAAATACAGTAAACGTGGTAGCATCCAAGCTATCCTCAAGCAACTCACCAAGCAAAGCAACTAGTCCTGCACGCCGTCTACCCATTCATAAGAATAAGGTAGGCGGTCAACCAAACGACCACTAGGGGTTAGTTCACATTTCACCATTAAAGTATAATCAAGCATAAGCATTCAAGGATTTCATGCATATCACATATACGTACTCAACATTCCTAGAATACGAACATCACATGAATATCATCCACAATTCAATACAAATAATGTTATCATACACCTATCATAGCACATCAAGCATATACATTCTTTAATCAAATCGTCAACAAAAGCACACCACTTAATAACATCAAATCAATACAAGAATTTCTCACCTCGTTCCTTATTTAGCTTAATCAACTCAACAAATACAAATCATCATTTTAAAAGTATGAGCAAGGAAATCATCGTCACCAAAGAGATCATCAAATCACATACATATAACTCACATTTCATTATTTTCACCAAGGTAAACATCATTAATTAAAATTACCAAGTGTACAAGTATCACCAAGAATAACAAATATCGTCAGGTACACATCTTCATATGTTCACCAAATTTCATCAATGCACACAATTCACCAAGTTCACCAATGCACATAAATCATTGAGGTTCACCAAGCACATAGTCAAATATAACATATTTAACAACTTCACCAAATGTATGCAATGCGTTTAGACATGACTCTATATGCATGTGGTATCAGTCGTCATCTCATGATACATTTGTATCATTAATCGTCGCCAATATGAATACAAAGTATTCGTCATCGTCAATATGGATATAAACATCTGACTCCACATTTATGAATGCATGAGCATATGACTCAATCTATGTATATGCTCAACAACAAGTCGTCAACAATCAACACCTACATTTTTCAATACATACATACATCATCAAAGTCGTCGCCAATTGCATGTAAGAGTTTGTCAACATAAACATCATCATCATAGCAACAACAGTAATAAATTTAGAGATTATAAGGTTTCGAAATCACGTCATTCATAATATACGGCCAACTAATCACATCACGACATTCATCAAATAAAACACTCAAACATCATCATTTCATTCTTATTATAACATATCATCATGAATATAGAGAAAATTGTAAGTTAAACGGTCATGAAGTCTTAATTCGACAAAGTTCGTCTATGTTCACACTAAGTTCGTCTCAGTATATCACTTTTTAAAACGATTTTATTTTTCAAAGTAAAACCATGTTAAAGCTCATGATTACTATCCAAAATATTTTTTTAAATCATAACTACAGTAGACAATACTATTCCTACCATTTTTCCTTGAGAAAACGAGTTTTCGGAAAAATCATGTTCTTGAACTATTTTCAAATAAATTCAATTTGATTCCATAAAACCAAGTTCAAACCAAATCAATTGATGTTTCCAAAGGTTTAGAAAGCATGAAGGTATTTAAATACATCAAAAGAATAAGTTTGGATAGTCCGGGTCGACCCTGGAGTACCTGGAAATTAAGAGATTATGACTTAATTGATGAAGAGAAACCATCTCCATTACCTCTAGTCCTTGATTTCTCTAGCTTGAGCTTCACTTTTGCTCCTAGCTCTCCAAACCCTAGCTCTATTCCTCTAGCTCCTCTTTTTCTCCTCTTGATCCACTTTCTCTCTCTACCTCTCTCTCAAAATGTTTTTGTGAAATGAGTGAATGAATAATGACCTAATTTTCACACAAGTGTTGTGTTTATATGGTCACCACATAATTGGGCTTAGTCTCTAATTGTCTTAATGGGCTCAATATTATTATCAACTATTTTCTCAAAGTTATTACTCACTTAAACCGTCAAATAGCAAATAATTATTGTCTCTAATTAATTATCTCAACTCACTAGTAAATGGGTAAAAATAACTATTCTTACCAAAACACCAAAAATAACCTTCTAAATAAAATGACTAATTTACCCTTTCTCATCAAATGACCAAAATACCCCTGAGTCTACAAATGACTAAAATACCCTTCTTAAGCCAAAATCCATTAATCTCAAACAAAATACACACACAAGCGCATACAAATACGCACAATAAATATTTAAAATAATTCTAGCGAAAATTGGGTTGTTACACTTTGTAGTTCTCAAGTTAAGGACTTGTTCATTGCTGGTGTTATCCACACCTTACATACCATTTGGATGGATCGTAATATTCTTCGGTTTAGGAATGTCAGGTAATCTATCTTTTGGTAAATGCTTGCCTTCGGATTTTTTTTAGATTCTCTGCTTGTTTCTTTTAAGCACAGGGGCTACAAGGATATTGTTATGAATTTTGCTCTTCCCCCTGCACAAAACACTCGCGCCCTGCAGCCATGCCTAAAATGCCCCTGTGTTAGTTAAGTAACGCAAGTGTTAAACTATGTGTTACTTAGCTAACGCTGCGTGAGTTAAGTTGCGCAACGTAACTTAACTCACGTTGCGTGTTGTTTTAAACAAAAACAGTAGCTCATTCCCATCTAATATTTCTCAAATCACCAAAATCCAAAATTTCTTCAAGTCCAAATGAAACAATACTCCATTAACAAGTAAGTTTGCATAATCAAACACCATTAACCTTTTATGTTTATATGTTAGATTTTATCTCTTAAATTAGATTTTTTTTTAGATTTAGATTTGTTTAAATTTTGGTTTTTTTGGCAAGAAAATGACTTGTTTTGCTTAATTGTTTAAATGTTTGCGTGTTTATGTTGTAGTTTTGAGTTTTAGAGAATTTTTTTAGATTTAGGGTTTGTTTAAATTTTGATTTTGCTTGCAAGAAATGATACAATGTTACATGTAAAAGACTTATGTTACTTAATTGTGGTTAGATGTTTGCATGTTTATGTTGTAGTTATGAGTTTTAGGGTTTATGTATAATTTACACTCCAAGTGTTTGATGGAATGTTTGAATGAGTTTTTCATTGATTATTTTTAATTTCTTATTGTGTAGATTTGAAACAATGGCCGGGTGGATCGACGTTCATGCACAATTCAACGGCAGAGAACCTCAGAGGTTGAAGGTTCGGTGCCTTGGTGTAACGTTAAGAGGTCTCAAGGATGAACTGAATGAATTCAACCAAGGAGTCAACCCCGGAGACACAAGGAGGGTGGAATACGTTCGGTATAAACATCCAACGCTCGATGAGGGGAGAGTATCATTCAGTTGGGTGGAATTAACGAACGACGAAAACGTGATGAGCATGTTTTGGGAGCACATCATGTTCTAGTGGATCGATATGCAAGTAACGTTGCTGAGATCAACTGAAGATATTATTAACACTCTGATTCCGCTAGAAGATCGTCATTAGGTAGGGGATGCACCTTCCAACTACAACAATTATCTTCCTCTGAATGGGGTAATTCAAACTTGTTAAACAACAGTTCCCAAGCATTCACCCGAAAGTGTTATTATTTCATTCAAAAGATTAAATTATTGTTAGTTTGGTTTAGATGAGGTCCAGTCCTTGACACTTCAATACCTTCATCTAAACTAAACTAACAGGAATTTAATCTTTTGAATGAAACAATAAAACTTCCGGATAAATGCTTGATAGTTGTTGTTTAGCAAGTTTGAATTTACCCCATTCAGAGGTAAGACAATAGTTGTAGTTGGAATGTACATTCCCGAATGTAATGTAATTTAATGATAGAAAACCACCAGAAAACCTACCTTCCTGGAGTAAAACTAAAAAAAACCACTAGAAAACCTAGCTTCCGGTGGTAAAATTAAAAGAAATCCACAAGAAAATCAGCTTTCCTAGGGTAAAACTAAATCTGCACATTTAGTTTTACCCAATCTGGTTGTTTTTCCCAAGAAAGCTGCTCACTACTCATCAGAAGAAAAGAAGGAGATTCATAGAGGGAGGGGTTGAGGAGAAGTGAGAATGTGAGATGGTGTGAGGAAATGGGGAAGTTTAGAGGTGTATTTATAGGGGAGGTTGTAACATAGGTTATATCTACCATAAATATAGTCAAAAAAACGTGAAAAAACTTAACAAAAACGTGCAAAACCAATTAAATTGCATTGAACACCGTCCAAAAAATGTGTGTTCTTCAGTTCTGACCACTGACCAACGTGTGTGAGTTAACTCGCGCACATGCCAGTGGTGCGTGACTTAACTCACGCAAAGATTATAAGGTGCGTTAGTTAAGTCACGCAGCGTGACTTAACTAACGCAGGGGCATTAATGTCTTTTCAGCTGGGTGCGAGCAAAAAGTGCAGGCGGAAGAGCAAAATTCTATTGTTATAGTGGTGTGGAAACAGCCCCATTAGCCCATGTACTAAGTTGAATATTGTTGGGTCTCTCCAGGAGGGTCATGCTTCTTGTGGAGGTATTTTCCATGATTCAAGAGGAACATTTTTGGGTTGTTTTGTCACTAATTTGGGGCTTTATTCGGTTTTTGAAGCGGAGATTAATAATTTCCTTTATGCTATTGAGTTTTCTTCCATACATGGTTAGTTCAATCCTTGATTGTAAAGGGATTCAACTGGAGCTCTATTGGTTTTAAAAAAAATTGTCTTGTTGTCCCGATTTCGATGCATAACCGCTTGCATAGTTGTCTTTAGTTAGGAGTTCAGTTGATCTCGTCTCATAACTATTAGGAGCGCAATGGTTGTGTGGATAGGCTTGCTAACCATGTTCCTACCATTGATGGTAGCTTCTGGTGGGATGTCATGTCACCATTAATTATGGAGGATTTTTTTAGAGACAGTTTCGGTTCACTGAACTTTCGTTTCCCTTAGCTTTTTGCTCTCTCTCTCTCTTATTCATATTTTTGAGGATATTTTTCATCCCTTTTTTAATAACATATATTTGTATTGAGTAGGCAACGTAATATAGAGACTAATCGGAAGTGCCAACATAGTTGGAATATCCGCACTCCTCTTGATTCTTTCCCTCTCTCCTAGCTTATCCAAAAAAAATGCTTCTTATCAAAAAAAAAAAAAATAATGATCCCATAAAAAAAATTACTACGAAATTTATATATTTTTTAATGCAATATAACATAATATTAACGGTCAATAAATTCTTGTTTATCATGCAAAAAATGCTGACATTGTAAGATAGAATACCGTGACCAAGCTAGACAAAAAAAAAAAGAATACCGTGATCAAGGTTCGATTCTTGACTCCTACCTCGTGAGTTTTCAATAACAATTGTTTTTTGGTGTATTAAAAAGAACATAATACAAACAAATACTCGGTTCACCAAAACAAAACAAAAATATCAGCAGGAAATAAAGAAGTAAACCAAAAATTAGGCGTTAATTGAATTGTTGCCAAAGTATGATTGAGATGAAATATCGGTGGTCATTAATGGTGATTGAAATTAGCCCTAATTCACTAAAAAACACAATTCCTATTTGTCTCAGTAACCTTAAGCTGCTCCGCTCACCTGCTATCACGGTATTTGCTACTACGGCATCTCTTTTAACCTCTCTGTTTTTTCTTGTTTCCTATGATTTTGTTGTTTGATGAATTTAGTCAATGATTCTTTTTCTTCTTCTAGGTTTTATGTTTTCTTTTCGTTATTTTTTAGGGTTTGTGAAGATCTGTGATTTTAATTGTTCTATTTTGCTTGATATTTTAACCTTGTTTTTATTATTAAGGGGAATACTCTAGCCTGTACATCTAGTTTTTACAAAGAGATAGAGAGAAAAAAAATTAAAGATTACATAACCATTATATGAAAAACAACAGCTATTTTTACTACTTTTCCTCCAAGCATACCAGCCCCAAGAGGTTGATTTGGCATATTCGACAATTTTGAAACCGGGTATCTTCTCCTTTGATGATAATTCCATTTCGATGAAACAACATTGACAAAACCACATAGAGCCATATAATATATATGTTGAAATATTCTACTCCTTTTGCCATGGAATAAGCCTCCAAGTCGAGCATTTAAAGTGGGGGAGCGTTAAACAACACTTCCCCACTATAGTCAAATTTGTGTTTAACCATTAGATCTAATGGCGTGTATTCGCTCAATACTCAACTCTTTTTTTATTCACACCGTCTTCTACCACCATTTTCTCTCAATCATGCCCCACTCACAAACCACCACCACCAACATCTAGTTGACTCATATGAGAATGTGATTAAAAGGGGATTGATATAAAATCTAACACTTCTCCATACTAAATGCCACGAAAAAGCCTCGGAATTGAATAAAATGTGGTACTCCTTAACCATGAATATACATCCCTCAAAACTTAATATGGGGTTCTTACCCTTTCTATAGTACTTTAATTTGGTTCATTTGAGATTTCGTTTATTTGATGGGTTTTTCTAATATAAAAAATTAGTTACTTATGTCAATGTCTGTCAAATAAACAAGGTGACTGTCAATGTACTTTTTATTTGGGTACAAAAATTGAATAAACACAGAAAATGAATAAGAAAATGATAAAGAAGAGGAAAAAAAAAAACAAGATTATTTTATATGTTTTTAGTTAAAAATTGAAAAATTGTTTTCACGACTTTGATTTTGGTTTTAATTGGTTTAACGTTTTTGTTTGTTTATTTTCTGAATTTTCAGATCATTGAGGCAACCACATAAGCCAAGAAGTATGCCAAAAAGCACGCCTACCCCATCCCCCATCTACATGGTATTCATTTTAACTATATTTATCATCTTTTTTTTTATGAATTTGCAACCCCTAATTTGAGGTAACAAAAAAAAACTTTAATTTAAACTATGTTTCGCTCTTTTTTAAGGAATGTGTAATGAAAATTGATACTTCAGATGGATGGCAAATTTCTTTGACTAAAGTTTTGGGAGGCTTTGAAGGTATGTTTACATGTGAACAATTTGAAAATATACTGCAAGATTTATTTATTTACAGTTTGTATGATATGTATGCTAGTATAAGGATCAACCATTATGTGTTAATTTACATTAGCATCTTGTTTTATTATACCAATCTTCTTGATCTTTATAATTAGAAGTTATTTTGTGTTTGTTTATCATATTGAAACACTTTTTTTTAAAAAAGTAGTTATAAAAAGGACTTTTCATGGAAACTAATTAAAAAAGATTTCTCAACTAAAATAAATAAATAGCTTCTAATTTGAAATGGTTTTTAATTTTTTTTTCTTCTTAATTTTGTCTTTAAAAGTCATTAAAGAAAGGGTAAAGACTTCTAAAAGTGGATCTTTTTTTAAAGAAATATTCTTTCACAAAAAATGCAGTAACAAACAAGCTCTAAATTTTTCAACAATTCAACAAACAGAAAATGCAAAATATTTATCACAATATTTATCACAAAAGATCCAAGATATAACATATGTGATTTAGACAGTTGAATGTAGAATTCAATATACAATTAAATTGAATATCACCAAATTTTTTAGAAGGCATTTTTAGGTAGTAGTCTTCTTATTTCTTGGGTTTTTTGCTCTACAGCCAAAAGATCCGAGCTCTACCATATGAGATTTATTTGCTTTTATAATTTTTGTATCATCTTTATCGTATATAATGCTCGAGAGTATTGTTGGTTTCCTTATATCATTTTATGTTTCAAAAAGATATAAGAGGATTGGTTTTGTCATCGAGAAAGGATTAGCAACTCAACTTGTTGCTCGTTTGTCTTCAATTTTGTATAAATTATAATTATAAATGGATTTATAAAAGAAGAAAAAAAAAGTACTATTCAAGCTAGCATATTGTTTGACTTTGGCAAAGTTTGATAGGTTTGACTTTGACAAATATGCACCACAGAAACATTAGGGAGCTTCTAATCTAACCAGCTACAATAGAAGAGTTTGCAACTCTCAGAAAACTAAAACTAGAACACACAAAAGGAGGGACAATATCACACAAAACCAAACAACCTAAAGGGAACCAAAAGGACACTGAAAGAGGTAACAGAAACTAAAGAAAGAGAACACTAGAACACGAAACAACGAAAACAGCTGGAGACACACAAGCAGCCCTTCTTTAAGATATCAACCAGGCAACCTAAACGATCCAAAAAGCATGTCCGACAAACCAGAAACAGAACAACAGCCGTAGCACTGCACAGAAAACCGGTAAGTGGAAAAAACGGCAGGAAAAAACGCTCGCTGCTTCAGAAAAAAGGTAGCAGAAAACTGGGCACAACAAACCAGTCGAAGACAGAAAATTGTGCGGTTACTCAGCCAGCAACAGAAGCATTAGTAAAATAAACAGCATGACACCTTCAATCTACCTAATTAGCATCTCACAGACAAAATTTTAATTTCATCCACCAAATATCTTGGATTCCAAGTCTCATTTGCAAAGATGATACCATTCCTTATTTTCCAAATTTCTTGGCACCATTCCTTATATGCACCAAGGTAGCATAAAGCCTTTCCTATTCTTATTTCCTCTAGCAGCCCACAAAGACTTCAAAATAAAGTGCAGAAATTTGGAGGAAGCACCATCAAAACACACCACCGGAAAACCGCATACCATACCTTGTTGATTGTAAAATCACATCGAAGAAAGATATTAGATTCCGATTCCACTCTCCTATGACAAAGGACACACAACCCTGCGTCATTGTCATGGATAACTCCTATACACCCCAAATTATTCCTAGATAGAATTTAATCATGCAATAGTTGCCAAGAAAAAGCAACCACATTAAATAGTGCCAGACTTTTCCTAATACACTAAAAAAAACCTGCGACTCCATTGGGGCGTCTCCTCAACAAAAAACAGTGGTTCAAGAAGGGACTATGCAATTTCACCGAGAAATCTCCACCCTCCCCAAGTCTTCGCACCCGCTTATCCTCCCCTTGCTACAAAGAAGTCGAGCCCTAGTAACCCATTAGCTCCTCTACCCAACACCTCACACACAAACAGCAGTCCTTCCAATTAAGCGACCACCTCCATTTGCCTCCTACTAAACCCCCACCTCACTGATTTCTCAGTTCTGATGTGTTAAAATTGAGAACAGCCACATAAACCTCTCATGCAAATTTTCGAAAACTCGTGATTTGAATTCTCATTAGAAGTGGTGTTCATAATCGGTGTTTGTCGACTATACTTGCAACAAAATTACCTTTTGTGGTCCACCTCGATTTGAAAATAGTTTTACATTTATTTTTTTTTGGGTTTAATGGATACACATTTTTAGTGTAAAATAGTTTTACGCTGATACCAGACCAAATTCCGATTTCAAACTACCTTATAAAAGTGGGGTGGTATAGCAATATAATTTATTGTTATTCAATGTCAACGTAAAATTACCATATTTCCTTTTAATTATTATTTACCCGTTCCTTTACCTTTTTATATTTTCTTTTCTTTGCTAGACCTGAGTTACCAGATTAATCCATCTGCTGGAGTTGCTTATGTAAAAGGTAAAGCAGATCCGAAACAAATTTTATTACTGCTAAAGAAGGGAGGACAACATGCTACACTTGAATGGATTAGTCATGGTATTCCAAGAGAGGAAAATAAAGTCCAATCTCAAGGAAATGGCGATTGCAATAATCATATGATGATTCCTCAAGACCCATTTTATCATGGAACATATCCTTATCCTTATGATCACAATGTTTATCATCAATTCAATCATCCTTACCCTAACTGGTACAACATGCCACAAAATGCTCATCAATTCAATCATCCTAACCCTAATTGGTACAACATGCAACAAAATGCTTTTCCCTATGGGAATCATCATGGTTTTGAACATCAACATGGTACTAGAAACATGTTTGAAGGTAGTAGCTTCTCAAGTGGATCATTTGATTCTCGTGGTCCAATGCGTTCAAACAACCATCATGATGATCCAGGGAGTTCTTCACAGTCATATATTCCTCCAGAAACCAATAATCAAACAGATGATCAACCTGCTAAACGGTCTTCTTTGCTGAAGAAAATTGCTGCAAAGTTATGCTTTAATTCCTAAGTAATTTGGTATTTTTCCATATTTATAACTTATAAATTGTGAGTTTGTATTTCAAATTACTCTTAATATGGGTATTATATATTGATGAGACCTAATGTTCAGCTTTATCCATACTACGAGTTACTCGTGATAACAATATAGACAATCAGATATAAAAATAAGGGTTAGGGCACATGTTAAGAAACCTACAAGAAGAAATGTTTTCTAAAATTTTGTGTATTCAATTCATTAAAAGATTAAATATTAAAGGCAATGCACACATTCCAATAAAAAATTTCTATATTTGAATCATTAACTTGTGAGCACAAGTTAACATTTCCCTAAAAATAATGACAACTAGGATTTCAATTGCATTAACAATAGCATTACAAGAGAATATTTATATAAAACCTAATGGACTTTACTAACTTATAAACATAAAGTTCCAATAGCATAAGTTCAATCTTATTATCTAGCATCTTCCCTCAAACTCATGATGCAACAATTGTAAGCATCAAAAGTTTGTCAAGCAAAAAAGCGAAAAACATATTGAATAATATAAACTTTTAACACTACCCCTCAAGCTAAAGTTTACTATGCTTTTAGCTTGTTACAAAAACCCTAAAAATAAGCCAATGAGAAAAATCATCCAAACAAAAGAACCAAGTCAAACCTATCCAAACAAAAGAACCGCTAGGGAGGAGAAGCAGCCATATAGAAGAACCAATAGAAAGAGGGGAAATCAACTAGAAGAATCACAAGGGTGAGAAGCAATCAATCCGAAAAATCAACAGAGAGAAGGACAATCAAACATAAGAATCAAATAGAGGGAATCAATCAAAGAGAACCAAATATAGAGAGACAAGCAAACAGAAGAATCAATAGGGAGAGAAGCATTTAATCAGAAGAATCAAAAGGTGGGGGAAGCATATAATCAGAAGAATCAAAAGGTGGGAGAAGTAATCGATCAGAAGAATCAAAAGGGGAAGAAACAATTAGTCTGAAGAATCAAAAGGGGGAGGAGCAACCAATCAAAAGAATCAAAATGGGAAGAAGCAATCAATAAAAGAATCAATAGGGAGAGAGACTATAAAACAGAAGAAACCAAAAGGGAGAGGGACAATCAATCAAAAGAATTAATAGAGCGAGGACCAAAAAAAGAAAAATAACGTTTGAATCGATTAAAAAACCTTGAATCGATTCAATAGTGCAAATTGTAAAAACTAGGTTTTCATGAAGATTGAATCGAAAGACAAGAACATTGAATCGATTCATACAGCTCTAGATGAAGATTGAATTGAATCAAATTGTACATAATCAAAGGTTTGATTCAATTCACATCTTCCAAAAATGATTTGATATGATTCAGAGGAATTTGAATCGATTCAATTATCATGAACCCCAAACCCGAGAGTTTGAATGAATCGATTCAAATGTTGCAAAACAATCATTTGAATTGCATTAACTATCATGCGCCAACCTCCCAAGACATTGAATGAATCAATTCAAATGTTTCAATGCAAACATTTGGATCAAATAAAAGTTTCATATATGAAAATTTTAAGAACACTTTGATGAAATTGGATTCCTAACTTGTTTCCTAATGCAGTGGTTCAAAAAATAAATTCAAAAGAGATTTTGAGATAGATTAATTAGGGTGCTTCACAAATTAGATAAGCAATCAATATAAAAACTCTAACCCAAAACATCAAACTAACTAACGTCATCAAAACCTAAACTAAATATCAAAGGAGCAACTACACGCATGTTTATACTTAACACATGCCATAAATTGTGTCACCCTTGTCAAGCTTAACATAGGCTCCTTAGACATTTCTTCAGTTATCTAGAAGGGAAAAAATTTCATCTAGGTCACAAATGTCCTTCGGTATGATTTATGGAGTACCCATCAACCAAGTTTATGGTCATCATGTTGCAAACAACATTTGAATGGAAACACAGTACCCAACTCCACATCTAGGGTCCATAGTGGTTTCATGTCGAAAGGATGATATACAGCATTATCATTATGATAATAACTTGTGACACTTACATAACACTCTATGAATAATTCTCATGGTGGGTCAATCTGATATAAATATTACTCCTAATATTTATACTTATGTAAAGACTTGATAACTCTTTATCCACAATCCGTGAGATGTGATCATCAGTTTATTGATAGGCTCTTAAATGCACGGTTCTACCGAGTAGTAAAAAATATCGATCCCATAGGGAGTTTAAGTTATTACCAATCTAATCTTTTAGTTTTGATTAGCTGAAAAGGAATAATTTGGTTAAGAGAAATGGTTGCTTGCTTAAAATTGTGATATTAAAAAGCATCATGGGATTAAGGTTTTCATCATAATATTACATCCTTGGCATTCTCTATCTATTCTGTATTCAATTTATTCATAAGGACAGGGTGTTCATTTGGTATTTCATGTTTCCTCCTGGAATACATGAATGTATCTCAAAATAATAATCAAGTTTATTCTAATGGTTGATTATCATTGAGATCATTTGAGTGCAACATTATTGTCCCAAACTCTCGAGACTATAGCCATGCTTTGATTACCTCGTCTAATCTCATTTGATCCAATATCAAACTTCACATCTCGATACTTTGTTTGATATTTGAAATATGATTAAATAACAATATCAAATTTCACCTCTCGGTACTTCGTTTGATATTTGATAGAAAATTTAATAACAATGTGATTAGATTAGAACATAAATTCATATAAAATAGAGTTTATATTTGGGTTTCATTAGGATTCAATCATTAGATTATTCCAACAATCCCAAGATTAGAAATGTATAATCACACATGATTATAGTGGACAATGGATTATAAAATAAAGACATGAAAGTAAATAACATAAAAGTAAATGATTGGAAATGTAAAGAACATAAAAATAAATGACAAAAGCTTAAGAAAAATGTAAAAACTTTTATTTCTACTTTGGAACAAGATTACAAGTGTCCAAGCTCCCCTTTCGCCTCAGAAATGAGGTCTATTTATAGCCTAGAATCATAGACAAATCAATTAATTCGAGTTACATGCCAATAATCAGCAAATCGCAAAGGTTTTGTAACTGCTATTTTAGTACAACAAGGGATGCACGATCGCGTGCCTCAAAACGCACGATTGTGCTCAAAGTTTTTGCCTGATTTTTTTATTTTGTCCATACATGCGCATTGGTTGTGCTAGAAATCGCAATGGTGCACGGGTCGTGCCTGATTTTCTGACTTTTGAAAAATTTTCTTTTTCTTCATTATTTGATCCTTAGAATAAAAACTAAACTTTGAAGTAAAATAGCTCTAAAGTAAAACTAAAATCTCATAAATTTATTTAACTCACTAAAAACACTATAAATTAGGAATTATCATTTACCCATATAATAGTTTCTTTGTTTTAATGTTATCTCACTCCACAATTAAGCTTGACTACATATATTTTAATAATAGTGTCTTTATGTTTAATGGAATCCCATGATTAAGTCATATTTATTGTTTCATTAAACGGACTAATTATTCCATGGGCTTTACTACTTTGGAAAATGTCTTATTATTATCAATAAATAAGTTGATAGAAGTATATCAAATTCTAATAAAATTTTTGGCCTTACTAACATAGGAATTTAAAAAGAGTTATGATCCATTAACACTAGGTGTTAGTCAAAAGACTTACACCAAATCTCACCCATTAAGTTTAGTTGATCGTGTGGTTTAAATTATATCCACAAAAGAAAAGGAAAGAACACAACACGCTAGATCTCGTTTGCAAATTTCTTCTTTCTTTGTCTTTCCACTAGTATGGAACCCGTGCGTCGCATGGGTAAGTTTATCCGTGATTGATTGTTATAAAATATATGTTGTTGTTTGTCATATTTATTAATATTGTTTTGTTAATTTTAGTGATATCCTTGCACCTCACAAATACATGATATGCAGGGTATTTGATTTCCAATAATATTGTCATTTCATACATAAAAAATAAGGATACAAAACAAAACTTTACACCAACAAATACATGTTATAAACTTGTACCATTCAAGCATATTGTAAACATTAATACCACGATACAATATTACAACTTTTGCGTATGTTCTGTTTGTACGTTCTTTCCATTGCCACTCAAAGCATCAGAAAGAATTCCCAAAGAAAAACAGTTCAAATGTATTGGTGGCCTACTGACCTTTGGAAATAAAGTATGATTTTGGCATATAGTAAAAAAAAACCTTGTAGAACATTGGATACCTCCTCTTGATTCTTTTAGGGTTTGTCCCCTAACAATGAACTAAATCCCAAAGAACAATGGACTTGGCATTTGCAATATTGCAAATTGATGATTACTAGATTATTGGTGTTTTATATTATTAGGAAATTTATGGTGTCGATTCTCTCTGCGTAATTTGCGAGGCTTTTTCTTGATAGCTGTAATGAAGGTGATGTCGCATAGGTGAAATTCTTAGGCGAGATTCAGTGCAATGTTCTTTTTATTACTGGTGGTGATATAATTTAAATCATACGATCAACTAAATTTAACGAATGAAATTCGGTATAAGTCTTTTGACTTAATGAATCCTAACTCATTTAAAAAAATCAGTGCATGTTTTTACAACAATGATGATGATTTCCCTGCGTCTTAGATAGAAAGGGAGAAAAGCCTTTTTGTTGCCTCAAGGAGAGAGAGCACCGACGCTAACGGGAAAAAATTTGTCAAAGAGTGTGTAAATGGATCTTGCTAACCATTGCTCTAAGGAAACCAAAAGTAGCATGTTTGTATTGGTTTCAACTTTCAACAACATTTTGACTTTTAAAAAATTAAGTTTATCATTTTTCACCATTTTCCAATACTATATTTCTATTTTTATCTCCTTATTCAATGTCTCAAGAGCAATGGTTAGCATTCTCCTTTTTTTTAATTTATCTCTCCTATTAGGGGCTCCCATAAGTTACATCTCAAAAATCAAAAAATCAATATTTATTTATTTTACATTTTCTGCAAACAAACACAAAACAAATCTATGAATCTACTCAAATGCACCCCAAATTTATCGATAAGTATTCATTTGTTGAACAATTTTAAGCAATTCAATCAAATTAACTTCAATTTTACTAATCTGAAAATATTATCAAGATGAAACTGCATTTATAAAACAAATATATTATAGTATGAACACAACATTCAACTCTTTATTATCAAAACACAACATCCCATTTTGGTCAAGAAAAAAAAAACACAACATTCGATTATAATCATACTCCTCAAATTCTTTTTTGATGAGTTTATAAAGTTCAACTTCCTCAATCATTTTGATTTGGAAATATGAAACAAAAAGATCACTTCGAACAACCCAATATAAGAGTGTAGAAATACAGGGCTTTTACATATATTTTGCTTTTAGGTTTAAAACAAATACGTCTTTAACAGTACAGACAATCATCTCTGTGATGCCAGAGATCAATCATAAGAAGGTATATGCAACAGCTACAATGCAACTTCAGCGGACATAACAGAAATTATTCAGCATAGCTCAAACTCTCAAACATGCTACCACCAACTTATCCAACGATGATCCGCCAAACACTACTTTCCAAGCTTACGCTTCAAGGAAAATCTACCAAAAGCACACAGCAGGCACACTGAAACCTATCTATTATTTTGCATAATCCGTTGTTTACTTAGGCTACAGAACCAGCTTGTTCACATAGGTCCATTAAATCCAGGGTCTGCAAAAATTCGGTAATCACAACCCATCAGAGAGAGAAACAAAAATCAAGAAATCCATATAATACTATTTTTTCTAAATGGAAAAGCAATATTCCTTCAGTCCGACGTACCTCAGGGACTGACAGCTCAAGACGAAACTTTGGACCATCATAATGATGCAATACTGGCCTGAATGAATCTTCTTCCAGTGCCTTGCAAATGTTCCTGACACGGATTCTGACCTGTGTATAATGAGGAACACAAATATTATTCATTCAACATCTTCAACACAAAATGATATATGGACCAACTATCACATTCCAAAGTCCTAGATTATACCTGAGCTGGAAACCTTGATTCCCCTTTGCATTTTTTATCCTCCCATGCAGTTGGATCTATGTTAGAGCCCCCAAAACTTGCTGCCTGCAACCAAGAGCTTTCTAAGTAAACAAATTGACTAAAGTGCATTTGGTCTATCTTCAACTTTGTACTACTACTATCCAAATTGACTATGAAGTTACATGTTTTCAAAGATAGAGGATTCTGTAACTCTATTTAGAACATACCAAATAGCATAGTGATGGAGAGAGACAGCAACAACAACAACAACAAAGCCCAAATTTTAAAAAAAGCCATTTACATTCAATGAATTAGGTAATCCCATAACCAGCTATGCTCCTAAGCATTAGCTGCTCAACAGAAACTCACAATCACCCCCCTCCCCTCCTCTCTTTGCATCAGTATAAATGGTAGAAAAATATTCAAAATTACCAACATAGAGGTACAGTTGGCAGAGAATTCTAATTATTAAGCCATAAAAATAGGTTTCAATTTCATAGCACCCAACTGATCTTATGTGTTATCCTCATTTCATACCGATATCACTTAAAAGGACACAATTTCAATCCTTCATAACCCTAAAATACGGTAGTTCCCTACACAAGTAGCACAAGGAAATAAACAAAATCAGAGAGATAAGTTAAGAATCGCCCACCTCAAAAATGCCATGCAGCTGATGAGTAGTATAGTTGTAAAGAAAAAGAGGTAATCCCGGAGTAATTGCCCTGACAGAATCACGATACCTTGGAGGCAAACCTGCCAATAATATTGGAAGAGTCAGTACTCATAAAGTGCATAAATAATAATCATCATACTGAAAGATAAGTTACACAAAGGGTGCACACACCAAATAGCTGACGTTTTAAGTCTTCCTGCATTGTGTCATTGTTACAGACAAAGATATATCCTCCAAGCACCTCATTCCGTGGGAGTGTCTCTGCTGCAGGCAAGGTCTTAAACCTTTTGTCAGTAGCATTTGTGTTGTTTTCGTTGTTGTTGTTGTTATTGTTGTTGTTGTGGGGGTCTTTGTTGAGCTGAACATTACCGCTATACTTGTTACTGTTCATGTTACCTGCAAAGTTTGCATTACTTTTCTGGTACACAGCATTCATATTATAAACACCATTTCGAAGTGAGCTTTTGCTCATATTCTCAGTAAATTTAGAGTCCAGGTTTAACATGCTCAAGTTAAGAGTGTCGAATTTGTTTTCCTCCTGGAACCCAAATTTATCCCTTGGCCTTGTTTCAAGAGGACTCTTTGAAATATCAAGGTTGTTAAAGCGCTCAGCCTTTGATCTCTGTTCAGCTAACTTAGAAGCAACCATCAACCACTTGTGATCCTCAGCGGCCTTTGAGTGTCCGCGAAGCTCATCACCTAACTGCCAGAAGCTGTGCATGTTGTCCATCTTCTGAAACCATATTTATGTTTTAGATGCAGCATAAATAAATCTCACTAAAGGAGTAAATCAAAACAAAAAACTAAAGTAACAAACAAGATGTGCAGCACCGACACTTCTCATCGAAATCGTGTCCGGTGTCTGACATATGTCTGTGTCATGACAAAAATTTACCAACACATGTGATTACATTCAACTATGTCATTGAAGAAAAACAGAAATGCGTATTTTGACTCTTCCTTGAAGATAAGTGAGCAAAGACTACACATCAATATAAACAACAAAAATAGTTTGTATTAATAGAGTCAAAAGCTCAAGCAGATCTATAACAGAACATAAAGTTAGAGAATAACACAAGCAATAATTCCCTATTAAGCACGGACACCGGACACGACACAGATAATAATTTGAGGAAATGACATAATTCAGTGTAATTATAGGTATCGTGTCGGTGTCAGACATGCCTAATCCGAGGAGTGTTTGTAATTATGGTGCTTTATTTAATTCCCACTTCAAATGTACTCACTCCGGTACTAAATATAACCCGTAAAGTTGGGTCAACAAAAATCGATGAATTTTGGACCAAATAATCAATTCGTTGATTTTAGTTGACAAAATTTCTATTATATTTAGCACCGGAGGAAGTAAAATTAAAACAATATTGAAGACAAACAACTACAATAGACTACCAATAAGTAACAAACATATCAAAGATATGAATTTTTCATTTTATTTGAAATGTGTAAAAACGTAAACTTCAAATAATTATGAAGAATTTCCAACTAAATAATCACCCAAAAAATATTCAAACAAGATTAATCACAAATTTAATAATCCATTTTCAAAAATTTGGGACTGAGCACATTGATTCCTAGTTTGACTTCTTAATCTACCAAAAAAATTCTTAAAAAAAAAAAAACAACAATAATAATAATCAATAATTAGCACCATAATTAAGCTCCTTAAATACAAATCTGACAACAAATCAAGAAGGTAACAAAAAATGGAACAAACAAGCATCATCTATTAAAAGCTGAGATCATAAAAGGAAATCAAAGATCTAAATCGAAGAGAGAAATTGAATTTACTAAAATCAGCAAAACAAGGAGGAGAGAGATTGAAATAGAGATTTGGTAACGAAAATAGAGGCAGAGAATTGATGAAATCTGGCAGAGAAAGAAGAAGACCTAGATTTGGGGATCCAGAGAGAGAGAGAGAGAGAGAGAGAGAGAGAGAGTACCTTTTACGACTTCGCTATGAAACTA
>Ga0315915_1002858_pt1 | contig 21947 bp, 13 predicted proteins | sample MpolbnodulesMG_FD_207738 | JGI IMG/M metagenome (GOLD analysis project Ga0315915, IMG submission 207738) | Medicago polymorpha root nodule microbial communities from Los Angeles, California, United States - branched nodules | ecosystem: Host-associated > Plants > Roots > Nodule | place: USA... | reverse complement strand
TACTTGTTTGTATCACTGTTGTTGCTTTCTCTGCAACGGAATAAACACAAGTTGCCGGTCGTCGTACCCTTCAACGAACCAGGGCTTTGATACCATTGTTGGATTACGAAGGGAGCCACTCCATCAATTCATCGTGCTCTGGGCATCTAGGGGGTCATGATGGGAGGAGACCGGGGGACCACCAACATTTAGGCCAGAACAATCATACAAGTGAGAGAGACGTCACACTCTTACCCAAGACCTTAAGGCAATGGGTCCTCTCACTTATAAAGTGTTCGACCTTCACTTTTCTATCCGATGTGAGACATATAACTCATACTTGCACACAACACCCCCCATCAAATGTAGGTCCATCAATTCATTGTGTTTCCCCCTCAAAAATAGAAGCTCTTACTTGTTGCTCCCCCCTCAAACAGAAGCTCTTACTTGTTTGGACCGTCGTTGCTGCTTTCTCTGCAATAGAACCGACACAAGAAGTCGGTCGTCATACCCTTCATCGAACTAGGGCTCTGATACTACTGTTGGGTCATGAAGGGAGGACACTGGGGGACCACCCACATCTAGGCTGAGCAACCACATAAGCGAGAGAGGCACCACACTCTTATCCAAAACCTTAAGGCAGTGAGTTTATGTGTCATCTCACTTATAAAGTGTTCAACCTCTTCTTTTCTATTAGATGTGAGACATATAACTCACACTTGCACACAACATTTTTTTCCCATGAATTCAAGACTTATTTTCAGCAATGTGATACTGAGATTTGAGTTTTTAGTCAAAACCAAGTGGGAGTACACTTGCTAACTTACTCCTTCATGATTTTGGGTGGGAGTAAGTTAGCAACCCCCTGTGAGAACATATACTATGAGAATGACATTCTTATATGTTCTATATATATATATATATATATATATATACACACACACACACACACTTTTTAGGGTTAATTAAGTAAATTGTCCCTGTAAATATTCAGAATTTTGTTTTTAGTCCATACAAAATAATATCACAATTTTTAGTCTGTATGGCATTTTCCTTTAGCATTTTAGGGACCGAAAATGCTGACGTAAAATTTTTACAGGGACTAAAAATGTTAATGGAAAATTTTACAAGAACTAAGAAGTGCGATTTTATTTTGTAGGGACTAAAAATAAAATTTTAAATATTTATAGGGACCATTTACTTAATTAACCCTACTTTTTATTTTAAAAAATGATTTACTCTTACCTTTCTCTCACTTTTTATTCACACTGTCAAAAGGTGGAAATCTTACATTCTTATGACAATAAAACATAATCAACCAATCCCCAAAGAAAAAAACATAATCAACCATAAGTTATAACTTTCCACTCTCATGGTATTTTAACACATTTGTTTTTATTTTTATAATTTTTAAAATAAATAATTTCACTTTTTATTCACATTGTCGAAAGGTGGAAATTTGTCCTCGTAAGCTTAGCTAAGTTGGTAGGGACAATGCATAATATATGCAAGGTTCAGGGTTCAAACGCCGACCACCACAAAAATAAAAAGATGGAAATTTTACGCAATAAAACATAATCAACCATAACTTTCAACTCCCATATTATTTTAACATATTTGTTTTTATTTTTATAATTTTTAAATTAAATTATTTTAAAAACATTTTGAAAACTTCAATAATTTACAATAATTTTTTTAGTAATAATGTTTCTAGAAATATTATTTTTGAGATTGTGATTCTTTATTTTTTTAATGGAAAATATTATTAGTTAGATTAATATTTACACTTTCGTCTGGATTTGAATTCAAGACTTCAAACTTCTTTAACATTTAATTTAAACCGGTTAAACTACCCAACCTTCATTGAGATTGTGATTCTAATCCTCCAAACAAATACACCTACATTGTTACATGAAAGGGAAAGTCGTTAAGAAGAAACTTCGGTCCTTTTATCAAATACCCTCCTAGTTACTAGTAAGCATGTTGTCCAATTAAATAGGTCTAATCAAGTATACATTACACACACTCACATACAAATTATTCATTTTCATTTCAAGTGCTGATAATCATGAAGATCATTGTTTGACAAAATGAGGTGTGAAAGGTGAGCTGTTTTAGTGGGAAAGATGGAGAGCATGACATGACAATATAATACTATCTTTAAAAGAAGTATTAATGCAGCAATGAACCAACCTTATGTACCTATCTCAAGCTCTAACGGTGACAATTTGAAATTTCACATCCAAGATAGCCACCTAAGATCTGTACTTGAAAAACTCTTCTAATTTGGATATAGACACTACAACCTAATACACACAGTGCTTACGTTAAATCAAACCCTAATTATTTTTTTTGACGATAGCTACATATTCTTAAATTAACAACCAAAGTGTTAAATCTAATTATCACGATACAATCCCTAATCAACTCAACAAAATCACAAAACAAAACAAAATCACCAATTAATCATTAAGGAATAGAAACCACCATTTAATCATGCATCAACATCAAACTCCTTGCTACAATTGATCATAATGAATAAAGAAGTTCACCACTTGCATTTTGAGGAAATTTTTAGTTAGTTGTTGGTTGAAAATTGGGTTTGACCTAATGCCACCACATCAATTTTCCAATTTTAGGTAACACAATTTCATCCATCTAACTTTAATTGCGTCCAATCTTATTGAAATATATAGACCTCATTTTCTTGCTTGAATAAACCAACTTATATGGTAGAAGAAGATTGGCTTCATATTGTGACAATTAATTATTTTTTTAGGGATTGTGACAATTATTTTTTTTTGGAGGGATTTGTGACAATTAATTTGTTCAGCTAATATAATTGTAAAAACTAGAACATAAATCAGCCGTGACAGTGACTCGGTTATTTGGATTTGTTGAGGCAATTAAGAGGTTTATGCAAAGGAAAAAAGTGTTCATTACACATAAATTAAACCAGATAAAATTCTAAACGAGTATTGGAGATCTTTATTTTGTATCCGATCTTTGGTTAACTCAATATGTTTGTCAACTTTAAATTAGATTTTTTTTAACAGAAGAAAATCACATTTATATATATAAAAAAAGTGGTAAGAAGGGAGCGTGAAAGTGAAGGTAGGTTGGATGTCGAGATGGAAGGAGGAAGAAGAATGATTGGGTGGGGGTGGAGCCTCACAAGGATTTATTTTTTTAATTCAAATTCTACATTGTCTAACACTTGAAGTTGCCAAATTATTCAAGTTAGTCATGTAGACTAGCGAATGCAAAATGGGTAAATTTGAGGGTTGAGATCAATCAATTGAAACTTAATTATAGTGAAGATTGCACAATTGTGAAACGTATAGGCAAAATTGCATTTAGGTCTTAAATTAATTAAGCTTGGAATGAGTGAAAATAGATGAAGCTCCTCCCTATATATACTACTTGTTCGTTCAAATTAGGCTTAGCAGATAGTTTCGAGTGCTTCCCCTAATTTTTTGGTTACTCTCAATAGTTGCTTTGTAGTTCACTAACTCAAAAAAAAAAAAACCAATGGCAGATATGCTATCTTGGTTCAATTTTGACTCAATTGCACTTTTGGTCTTTCTTAGTTTTTTTTGTCCAACCCTTAGTTTTTCAATTGCATGATTTTGGTCCTCCTAGTTTCAATTGTGTAATTTTGACTTCTGTTTACCGTCCTTTTTGATTTAATAACCCAAAATATATTTTGACTAAATGTTGACTAAGTTGTGTTTACATGTCACTTTCAAATTGAGGTGTTTTGTTTCTATTGGACAAATAGATTATTGTGGATATTTAAAAGAGAAAACTTGGATGCTGAAAAGTAATGATTATGTGTTTGAAATTATTTATAATTTTCTTAATATTTTCAAATTTTGTAGGAAGAGTTGACACATAGAGAGATGCAATTTCAAATTTTCTAATGATACATACGAGTTCACTTAAAAATAAGGATAAAAAATAATGATGTAAGAATTTTGAGGGACCAAAAATTAAAGAATTTTTTTAGAAGGAATAAAACAAAAAATTAGAATATTTATAGTGATCAAAAGTAGATTTAACCCTACGTGAATAATTTATTTTTATTAAAGAAGTCACATAACAATTTTCCTGCACTCAATTAAAAATGATACGTATGTATCAAGTAAGGATCCCCTCCATTTATAAAAATAAATGGAAGATATCATTTGGAAAGAGATGCACACAAAAAAATGTGGGTCCGACGACTCTCATCATCATTAATTATTGTTTACTTTTTGTTTGTATTTATCTATTCAAATGCAATAAATGGATAAATGTTATGAATAATTAACTTAGTGGATGTTCATCCTTAGTCTTCCACCTTCCTATAACTCTCATAAGTGAATGGATGGTTAGTGATCTTTAATTATTTTGATAATTCATTTGCTCATATTGTACCATATAAATAGGACTCATATTTTAGTGTAAAGACACACTTGTGAAGAGAATACTATACTAAGCTCTCATTTTCTTCATCTTTGCTCTTATCCATTTAGTTTATTTTATAACAATAAAGTTATAAAAGGAGAGGATTCTAACTAGTATGTACCACTTAATCAACATTTGGTCAAAATATGTGGGGCTATGAAATCTAAAAGGGAGTAAATTAGAGGGATCAAAATTGCACAAAACAAAACTAAAGGGTCAAAATCACATAATTGGAAAATTAGGGAGGGCCAAATATGTAATTATGCCAAAATTTTCTGAGATTAAAAACACACAAATATGTTAAAGAAAGAAAAATTGAACTCTAATTGCTGTCAGAATTTCAATCATATTCTCTGGAAATTTTTCTTGTGATAGGAACAACTGATGCTATTATAGAAGGAGTTGCTTCTTTCTCTTTGATTTCTGATTGTTCTTCTTTGTTATGTCTCTATTAAGTTGATTTTAGATTGATGGGGAGATTTTTGTTTTTATGTAAACATGCTTTGTGCTATGGTCCCCTTAATGTTGCTTTAATCTTAGTGGAAGAGGAAACAAGGTTCTAGGGTTTCCTTCATTGTGGAAACATAACATAATGATGTATCTAATAATGGAAATGGAGCACTTTAATTCCTTGTTTGTTGGCCGTTCAGTTATACAATAAATAAATGGTACACTTTTTTAAAAAGTAAAATAAAATCATATCAAACCAAGACCGACTATACTAGAGGATCAATTTCACTGTCCATTAACGACACTCAACAAATAGTTGTTTTAATCATTAAGAGTTGAAATAGTGAATGGTCTTATCAATACACAAATGTATAACTCTCCTGGAATTTCAATTGCGCTTATATTCATCACTGTAGGAATTGGGTTCAAGCTTTCCCTAGCCCCTTCATTAAGAGTTTAGAGCTTAAGAATTTTCAATAAATTGAGTTTGTATTGTATCATTTAGATACTTCTAAATGTGTTTTATCTAATGAAAATTTTCTTTTTTGGGGACACATATAAAAGATTAGAGTAACATTGTTTGACTGAGTATTAATTTGTGCCAGACTGGCTAATTTTCAAATTTTAGCTATTCTAATTGATCTGTTTAGCATAATGTCCTTTGGTGTAAGAAATCAACACTTGGCATTAATTATACCTTACGTGTAAAGTAAGCTCTTGAATAAAGCAAAGATGCTTTTGCTATATAAGCTTGATTAATTGAGTAAAAAATACTACTAGCTTAAACCATAAGCACAATCAGTATGGCTTTGATCTTGATGAACTTTGCTATGAATGAACTATTAACTGCTGCAGCAGTATTACTAGTAATCCTCCTTCCTTGTGCTTATAGTTTGAACAAAGATGAGTTCCCTTCTGACTTTGTGTTTGGTGTATCAACTTCAGCTTACCAAGTTTGTTCTTCTCTCTCTTTTTTTTCAATTCCTAATGTTATGGCTTTGCATTTTCTTTATTTTCATGTATGATTATTCCCAAATGATATAACACATTGTACTAGTCTTTTGACATTCTGTTGCTCATCAAGATCAAACCATATATATTTTTAGAGTTAGAGCATCTTCATTTCAGACTAAGGAACCAAACATATAGTTTTTTTTTTCATTCCAAAAAGTAGTTGTGGGATTTTTTATATAAAAAAACTACTTTAGGTTCTTAGAAATAATATGATTATAATAAGTGTGTGGTCAATGAAAAAGAATGTTAAACAAGTAATCCTTATTGTAGACAAACATTTATTACTTTAAGCTTTATGCAAAGATCTTCATAGTTTTAATCTTAAACAATCATATATACTCTTAATCTTCATCATACTTGTGACTATAATGGTATTGGAAGTTTGAAGGTGCAGCAAATGAAGATGGCAGGAAACCAAGCATATGGGATACCTTTGCCCATGATGGAAATGGTATTGTCCAAACTAACATATACTTTCTTTACTATATTGTTCTTCATTCTTATTCAATTGTTGTGTTGAAACAAAAGTTTATATTTAAAGTATATTTTCAGTGAATATGTACAAGGGTAATGGAGATATTGCATGCGATGGATATCACAAATACAAGGTCAGTGTGGACAATAAGGAATATATGTGTGGACAATGTGCATCTTATACATAAATTAATTTTAATTTGAAGTTCATCGTCTAAAATTTGCACTAAGCAAATACAAGACCTCGATTACCTGCAGGAAGATGTGCATCTCATGGCCAACATGGGCTTAGATGCCTATAGATTTTCAATATCATGGTCAAGACTTATTCCTGGTAAGATCTGAAATGATACTAACCATTTTTTCTTTTTGTTGGAAACAGCTAAAATTTTATTTATAGCGCAAAAAACACCAAGCACAAGATGAACGCAGCGCGCGAAGAAAACAATTACAAAGGAAGAGCCGCTACAAGGCTCTATTAAAAAACTGAACAAAAAACACCACCAAACAACAAAACACACCACAGCTGCACTGACCCCAACTACAGCACTGAGAAAAAACAGCAACTGAGAATCACAAAACAAAAGCCGTCTTTACTGAGAACTCTCCCCCACTATCACGACGCCAAAACCAACAATCCTCCCTCTCCTCCCATCGAAATCCTTCCAACCTCCCAATAAGATTATCAAGCTCGGAACACTCCCAAACAAACAATTTTCTACACGTTGGAAGTGTTGTTACCAACATGTAATATAGCAACACCATCTTTTGAAATGAGATTATTAAGGTTTGAGGATGGTGAAGATAAGTATAGCATGAGAGGGGGCAAACAAACAATCTCTTACAATCTTCGAGGGAATTTGAACTCGGTCATAAAAAAAAGTCAAACTCTTAATACTTAATATGTCATGACTAAACAAAACTTATTTAAAATTGACCCACACTTGATTTGGTTTAAGTGCATGAATCTTTGACGTTTTTTAAATATTGTTTCCTCGATTAAACTGTTATGCTGACTTTTTTTTTTTACTAACCATCTTATCCCTATGTATTACCAGATGGTAAAGGACACATCAATCCTAAAGGACTACAATATTACAACAACCTCATAAATGAACTGATAAACCACGGTTTGTGAAGACTATTTTTTTCTTTTAGAGCTTGATTAAAACTTAAACGATGCTCTAATATATTTGTTTTTGTTGATGTTTCCTCATCTTGTAGGAATCCAAGCACATGTTACACTGCACCACTGGGATCTACCACAATCACTTGAGGATGAATATGAAGGATGGGTTAGCAAAAAAATCGTGTATGGTTCCAAAATTTTCCCATACTTTAAGTCTCTATTTTATTTTGGTGTTAACCCTCCGGTTCTAAGGGGAAAGGGGCCCTGGTAATCCGGAGTTCAAACGAAATGTAAGTAAAGTCTAGCAAAAAATTGTTCCACCTAGGAATCGAACTCAGGTTCTCCTGAACAATTCATCATTGGTGGAGCTCATTAACCATTCAAGACCAATTTCTTGGTTACTTTAAGTCTCTATTTGAGTTACCATATTGTCATAGATTGAAATAAATGACAAATACACAAGGCACAAAATTAAGAAATGGTTTTTATTGTGCTTTACATATCTATATATGTATGCATGCAGGAAAGATTTCACATCATATGCGGATGTGTGCTTCAGAGAATTTGGAGATCGAGTTAAGTATTGGACCACGCTGAATGAGGTCAATGTGTATGCAATGTATGGCTATGATATTGGAATGGCACCGCCTCAGAGGTGTTCTCCTTCCTTTGTAGCTAACTGCTCAAGGGGAAATTCTTCAACTGAGCCATATTTGGCAGCTCATCATATGTTGTTAGCACATGCTTCAGCTGCAAGATTGTATAGGAAAAAATATAAGGTAAAAATTTTTGTAGAACATGCACCACTTTACTTACAATTCATTTTTCTGCTTTCATTTTAAACCATAATCAAGAAGGGTAACATATAGTATGTTCAAGAAGCAATCTTTCTAAAGTGCAGGCCATGCAACATGGCATTATTGGGCTTAATCTTCTTACTTTTGGTTTTGTTCCACTGACAAATACTAGTGAAGATAAAATTGCCACTAAAAGGGCCCAAGACTTCATGATGGGGTGGTAAGTAATGGTTTGATCTTGTTATCTTCCTTTTCAATGTTTGTAGACATTTCTAAACTTTGCATTATGGGATTGCATAGGACTATCTCTTAAAATAGGAAGTGTTAATGCATATGTTTTTTCTATCTCTAACAAGTCCCTACAAATAAGGTTCCTTTGAGCTTAAACTAAGACTATAGAAAACATGTTGACTATGATCAACCTCTTGATAACTTTACTAAATTGCAGTAATTGTCATAGAAGTCCATTAACATTCAATCTCACAAATTTCAATTATACATTAATTGCTACAAGTATGCTTTGTTGATCATTTGTTATTGCAGGGTTCTAAATCCATTAACATTTGGTGATTATCCATATATAATGAAAAAGAATGTTGGATCAAGGCTTCCTTCCTTCACAGTAAAGGAATCAAATCTGATCAAGAGCTCAATTGACTTCTTAGGAATAAACTTTTACAACTTAATATATGTTAAGAACAGTCCTACAAGCTTGAACATGGAGGATAGAGATTACATGCAAGATATGGCAGTGGAAATTACAAGTATGTTTTAACAGTTTTTCTGACATTTTCTAATTGCACGGCCAATTCTTTACGGAGCTTTAACAAGTTACTTACATATAAATGTCCCTATTATAATAGCTAAAGACTTGTTTAATCTATAATGTCATCCACTTTACTCCATTTTGAAGAAACTGAAACAACTAATTAATGCTCTTTCTTGTTGCAGTCCTGATAGAAAATGATACCTCAATAGATGAGGTAACATAGTGCAGTAACAAGGAATTGTTCCTCTTTTCATTTCTTTATGTATTTGTTTTAACCAATTGATCAGCTGGTTTGTTTAGTTTCCTATTACAACCAGGAATTTTCAAGAGGTGATATATTACTTGAAGAATGATTATGGAAATTTTCCAATTTACATACATGAAAATGGTATGACAATTTTCTAATATATGGCATGAACATTTCATCCATCCTTTCAAAATCTTCACAATATTTGTTTATTAGTATGATAAGCCTTTGAGTTTTTTTTTTTTTTTTTGCAGGCTACAGAACACTTCGTAATTCATCCTTGAATGATTGGCCTAGGGTGAAGTACTTGCAAAAATACATTGGGACCATAGCTAATGAAATAAGGTACTTCTACTTTGATTTTCAAATATAATGAAGTGTTATAAACGATGTATAATGTATGAGGTACATCTCCGTTGCTAATTTATTTTTTACTCATTGAAAGGAATGGATCGAATATAAAAGGATATTTTGTATGGTCGTTCGTGGATGTACTTGAAATACTGAGTGGATATGAAGAAAGTTATGGCCTGTACTACATAGATATGAAAGATCCAAACTTGAAGAGACAACCTAAGCTCTCTGCTAAATGGTACTCAAATTTTCTTAAAGGGAAACCTATGGACTCAAAGATTATTATGGAAATTGGGAATGATGCACCTTTGCCTTCTCACATTTCCTTGCTATAATGCCTTGTAATATCTAGTTTGGGAGTCAACATTTGTTGCTTTCTTCTACTATGTAAATGAATTAAGGATGTGGTTTATGATGTTCAATATGAAATATAGTATATTTTCATCAATAAAACATTATGTACCCTGTCCTATATTATATCACAATTGTTCTTGCATGTGTTTATATTCCTTCTTACTAAAAGTGTGTGACAAAAATAAATTGAATTATTTCGAGGCATTTTTTTTTGTCCAAAATACATCCTTGATTAATTCTGATATAATATATTTATAACTAAATTGAAATATTTTGAGGTGTTTTTTTTTGGTCTCAAAATGAGACCTAAAACCCTTTCTTAGGTGGCTTGACCCTTGGGCCGACCTTGGATATAGTGTGTGACAAATGACACAGTTCCAGCGAGTACTGCACATTTTGCAGAAGGTCCTTCACCTGCCAAAGCTGAAGCGTATGATCTCTTCTGCACTCTTTGTTAGGTTAGGGACCAAAGGTATCAGGAATGTGATTATTGAGATAGACTGCAACCATGTTGAGGAAGCAGTGAATAATTCTAGGCAGTGCCAAAATGAGTTGGGTTTTATTGTTAAAATAGCAACTTTAGAGTAAGTTGTATAAGGAGACAAGCAAATCGAATTGTTCATGGTCTAGTACAGGCATCTCGTTTTGACTACACACACTCTGTTTTGAGAATATTCTCTTAAATGAAATGCAATAAAAATGACATGAATTAAGTCTAAATGTAATTAAAATTAATGTTCTTGAGTAAATAATAATAACAATAATAAACCGTTCATCATTTGTGCAGAAGGGTTATCTTAATTTGCGACGCCAAGGATTACGAAGTCATTAGAGGTACATCAATTTGTAGAGGAGCACCACTGGTTCCCACTTGCTGTTTGCGGATGATCATTTTCTGTTTTTAATCTGGCTATTGGCGGCCATATGGAAATTAAAGGTGCCACCAAAAATTAAGAATCTAATTTGGAGAATATGTCACGGTTTCCTGACTACACGAATCAGATTGCAAGATAAAGAAGTTCAGTACCCTACTTGTGTTAGTTGTGACTTGTGACCACCCTATGGAGGACCTTTCCCATGTTTTTTTTTCTCTTGTCCTTTTGTTGTGTAGGTTTGACGCTTGGCTGGTCTTTGGGAGGCCATTTCTCATGAAGTCTCTACCGATGGTTCGACGACAGATGCTATATTTTCCTTGCTTCATAATCTTGCTGCTAATCTGTGCCATAGGATGATGACTATTATGTGGAGTCTCTGGTAGCACCGTAATATCAAACTCTGCAAAAACGAGAGTGAGGTGTGTGCAAAGGTGGTTGATCGCGCGTCAACTAATGGACGGCTGGATTGCGGCAAATGTCAAAACCAATAGACCACAACAGCAACAAGACGCAATTGGAGAGGAAAATGCAACATTCATGCCGCTTTTAACTCATATTGGATTGGAATTGGACTAGTAGTGGTATATGTGTGCAGGATGATGATGTAGCCTACATGCAAGCCAAAACTCTAAGCATCTCGTCTATGACCTCTGTTGATGTAGGTGAAGCTCTTGGGTTGTTTCATGTGCCCAATGGTTACAAGATATGCAGATGGATAATGTTGATCTTGTGGTGGATTCAAAGACGACAGATAATGCGTTCAACACTCTACGGACCAATGATACAGAATTTGGTCATATTATTGTAGCCTGGCAGTCTATGCTTTCTTCTCATTCTGTGAACTCTAGAGTGGAGTTGAATCGGGGACAAGCGAATGTGGTAGTGCATGCTCTTGCAAGTTAAGCTATTTTATCTTGCAAGTTAATGAAATTCTTTTTTTTTGAAAGAATTTAATGAAATTCTAAAAGTATCTTTTATTCAAAATAAATAAATAATAATAATAAACCCCTAAAAAAAGGCAAATTCTATGGTACACCCAAAAATTTGAACGTCATCAAAGACTTTTTCTTCCAGTTCCTTAAAAGTCTCAACTTCCTTGGAAACTCTCTCCGCATTTAACGCATCACTCTTCAACATCAAGGAATGATCCCTCCTCCATGCTTCCCGTAACCATCTGCATATAAAACTTGTAGGACACCACTTCTCCAATCACTCTTTAGAGTTCATCCCATCTATCTCTTCTTCTATGCTCCCTCTTCTTGTTATTAGATTGAAAGTTTGAAGGTGTAGCAAATATAGATGGCAGGAAACCAAGCATATGGGATACCTTTGCCCATGGTGCAAATGGTATATTGTCAAAAAAAATATTATTCTATTATTTTGTTGAAACAAGTTGAATAGTTAAAATATATTTTCAGCAAACATGTACCACGGTGATGAAGATATTGCAAGTGATGGATACCACAAATATAAGGTCACTGATTATAGAGTACACACACAAAAAAAAAAATGCATTATGTCTTGATAATAAATATCTTCAAACAAATACACCACCTTGATTTCCTGCAGCAAGATGTACAACTCATAGCCGATGCCTATAGATTTTCAATATCATGGTCAAGACTTATTCCAGGTAAGATTTTCAAATACAAGGCACAAAATTAAGAATTTGTTTTCATTGTTGTTAACATATCTATATATGCATGCTTGACCTTTGCAGGAAATATTTCGCAACATATTATGATGTGTGCTTCAGAGAATTTGGTGATCGATTTAAGTCTTGGACCACGCTGAATGAGGTCAATGTGTATGCAATGTTGGCTATGATCTTGGAATGGCACTGCTTCAAAGGTGTTCTCCTTCCTTTGTAGCTTTCAGATTCTCATTAATTGCAACTAATTATGTATTGGTTTGAACAAATTGAAACACCCATATGTTACTTTTCTAGAAAGGGAATAACATCTCTCTTCTACCATCAAAGCATCGCAACACCTATTGCATTTAAAACCATAAAATGAGCTCGTTTATTGACTATTTTATTTTATTTTTTATTTTGGGTTTTAATAGAATTTTTTTTGTCAAATTGTTATAAGTTAGAAGATAAATTTTGAGATGTCTCTAGTGAAGAGAATTTTGATTAGAGACTAAGAGGGATGAAAACTTGATTTTTGTGAAAATGGGAAGGATAAAATCTAGAATAATAGTAAAAGATTTAACTTTGTTACTTTTGGTTTTAACATAAAAGGGTCTAGGCAAATCAATATATAGACACAAGGTAAATAAGGCCGAACTCATATTGATACGTGATTATGTTGATTAATGACAGACTCATGGAGTATGAGTTGGGTATTTAGTTTCCTCTTGGAGTTATCAAAACAAGATATGTGAAGATTTTTCTATTAGCTAATTCGGCTTGGTTCTATCTTAAAATAAATATAGAACTAAGTTGGAACAGTTAATAGAATTTTTTGCATGTATTTGCTATGATCATTCCAAGGGGAAACAACATACACCAACTCACTATAGTTAACACTCCATGAACCTGTCATCATTCAACATAATCACACATCAATATGTCAAAAGACAAAAACAACCTAAAAATCATTCCTCCTAGTAACTTTGTATATGATTGTAGGAAATATTTCACTTCATATGTTGATGTATATTTACTTTTGTTGATGTAGGACTACGGTGAATGAGGACAGTGAGTATGCATTGTATGGCTATGATCTTGTCAGCTTGCCACCTAGAGGTGTTCTCCTTCTTCTCTTTTTTAATCAGCAAAGTTTTATTAAAAACCAGGTCTCTGCACAAGACGAACAGAGACTGGTGTTACATAAAGTACAAACTAAAGGCGCCGTATATAGGCGGAACACCCGGAAAAGAAAAAAAACCAACAAAGCACCCATGCGTTCAACACCCATAAGGACAACACCCACCAAAAGAAACACCACCCCCTAAAATTGACTCCTATATTTACCGACCACTGAAAAAACGACATCCATAACACTCGTCGCCACTACTCACCTCAAACGAACACCCTTGAAAAAGAGAAATCAATCTTCATCACCAACACCGAGCTCCTTTTCTAAAGATCATTCAGCTTCCACCACCGCGTAACCTCCGGTCCACCGACAAAACACCAATAAAGCCCAGAACCAAACTTGAACTAAAGAACTGACTCCCGATCTCGAATCAAAAGCGATCGGCCCACCATACTTCAGAACCAAATCAGGAGGGCACCCCTTACCCCCGGTCCACCAGAGAAACACCATAACCAACCAAACAACTGCCGCTAGACGCCAACTCCCGATCTCGAAGCAAAAGAACCGGCCCATCAGAATCCAGCACACAATAAGTAAGACAAACAACATGATTTGCAGTGGAGCAAACATCAATCAAAGAGGAAAAAAAGCTCAGCTCGAAGGACACACATCCTCAACACACCCTAAACATCTTAACAACACAAAACTCAAACAAGAGCCAGCGACAACAAGTATGGACCCGAATAATAGAGGCAACATCTAATAGAAATCACCCATGACAACCACTCACCTCCTCACCTAAGCAACACCCACCACCACCACCACACATCATCACCCCGACCACCACCACACATCAACACCACCACCATTGAATAACCTCCACCACCACTGCATCACCACCACCACCACTGCATCACTACGCCGTCAAACATCCTCACCAAGAAACAAGCAGCAATACACACATAGATCTAGAGGAAGATGAAATCCAACAACAAAAACGGACAGCAACGCCTGTTTGAAGTGGAAACACAACCTAAATCGTAAAAAGATGACCGCCGGTGACAAGGAGAAGGCGTCCGTCGCCGGAGTAAAAGAAAACCAATGGTGACGCGAAACGGAGGATCTGGACAACACTTCCTGGATATATACTAGCAAAACTAGTCGCCACCGAACACTACAATTACACCAAAAGCAACTCACCCATGAACTCCTATTGCAAAACTAGCTCAAGAAACTAGCCCCACCGCCTCTTAAATTAACCAACGACAATAATCACCTACACCACCTTTAACACAAAACAACACCACCATCCACCACCTTGTGATAAAAAAATAGATAAGGAACTTAAGTCATTGAGAATAGCCTCACGTGAATGTAGTCATCCTTGAAACATCCTGTTCATTAATGAACATTTCTTTGTCTCAGCAACAACAACGACGTGGCAAGGACAACAAAAACCAATCACCTTCATGTGTTTATAGCTTTCCTTGAAACAACATGTTTGATGAACATTGCTTTGTCTCCACAACAACAAGGCAAAAACAACAACACAAACCACTCACCTATATCTTAACAAATCCAGATCTGTCACGCATCTCTTTCACTGAAAACAACCCTTTCGGGTTTCTACAGCACCACATCGCAACAACCACGAACCACCGTGAGTCACCGCGATGCATTGTTGCTTCAATCTCCTAAACTCATCGGCGCAAAGGTCGCCGGAGGTGAGTTAATGCGGAGGTCAAGCCTCGTGTTCTCCATCCTTGAAACACTAATTTGGTATAGGAAAAAATATAGGCTTAATTAATAGCAGTTTTGCCCCCTAAGTATCAGGAAATTGCGATTTTGGCCCCCTAACAAAATAAAATAGAATCTAACCCCCCAAGTATTGCTCTTTTGGTCCTGCAGGTCAATTTTGACCAAGTCAATGCTGATGTGGACGCCACGTATGTAATTTTTTTATTTTTTTATTATTAAAAAAAATTATTATTTTAAAAAATAAAAAAAATATTTATAAAAAATTACACGTAGCCATTAGTTATGTGGCCGCATAGTTTTGCCATTTGTTAATGTGTTGAACATTGACGTAAGTAACAAACCAACACGTAGCCATATACATGACATGTTTCGTAAGCTTCCGAACTGGAATCTTGACATATGTATATTCTTATATAACCTGACCTGAATAAAATAATGTATGTCATGTTCCCGTGAGCTTAGCTCAGTTGGTAGGGATATTGCATATTATATGTAGGGCGGAGTTCGAACCCCAAACACCTCACTTCTCCACATTAAAATGTGTGAGCTCTAGCCACTAAACTACTTGACAAAGAAAAATTAATGTATGTCATATAAGTTTGATTAATTAATTATTGTTTGAAAAGCACAACTGAAAACAGAAGAAATTAATATGGCTTTGATCTTGAAGGTGTTTGCTTTGAAAGAATTATTAACCGCTGTAGTATTGTTACTAGTAATCCTCCTCCCTAGTGCTTATACTTTGAGCAGAGAGATGAATTCCCTTCTGACTTTGTGTTTGGTGCATCAACCTCAGCTTACCAAGTTCAATGAATAGGGAAAGGACCCATAGTAGCTCACTCGTTGTGTTAGCCAAGGCTTTATATTCTGCTTCTGTGGAAGATTGAGCAACATAACGTTGTTTTCGAGAGCTCTAAGAGATGGGCTTGCTGCCAAGATATAACAAATAACCAGTGGTGGAGATATAATCATCATTGTCGCTTGCCTAGTCCGCATCTGAGTAGGCGTTGAGATTTAATGGGCGGTCGTCGAAATGAAGACGCCTTTGTCACAGGAACCTGCCAAGTATGTGAGCACTCTATTGAGTGTTGTTCAATGTGTTGTTCAATGTGTCGTTCTGGGGTTCTGCATGAATTGAGCGAGTTTGTTTGTGTTGAAGGCAATGTCTGGGCAAGTAAGGCTCAAGTATTGGAGGCCTCCAACGAGCGCTCGATACTCGGTTAGGGACGGTAGGAGATCGTCGGAATCCTTGAGTAACTTATTCGTGGCAGACAATGGAGTGCGTACAGGTTTCGTATCTGCCATGCCTGATTTATGTAGTAGATCATTGATATATTTCCTTTGGGAAAGGAATATACCCGCAGTAGAGAGAATCACTTCGACCCCCAAGAAATAATTAAGACATACAAGGTCTTTCAAAGAAAAGCGAGCGGCGAGTGTGGCAATGAGTGTGGAGACCTCTGCAGGAGAACTCCCGGTGACAATGATATCATCAACATATACTAATAAGTATAGTTTAACACCTGGTTTATGGTGGATGAATAAAGAGGCATTAGCAGTGGAGTTGACGAAGCCAAGGGATAATAGGAATACCCGAAGCTCTGTAGACCAGACACAAGGTGCTTGCTTTAACCCGTAAAGTACCTTTTTGAGGCGACAAATATGATCAGAGAAGTTTTTGTTGACAAATCCAGGTGGTTGTAACATTAATACTTCCTCGTTGAGCGTACCTTGGAGGAACACATTGTTGACATCAAGCTGACGAAGGGACCATCCTTGACGAACTGCTAATGTAAGGACAATTCGAATAGTCACCGGTTTAACAACTGGACTGAAGGTTTTCGTGTAGTCACAACTAAAGCGTTGATGACATCCTTTGGCGACTAGTCGTACCTTGTAATGATCAATGGAGTCATTCGGATTTCGTTTGATACGAAAAACCCATTTACACCCAACCAAATTATGAGCAGAGGACCGGCTAACAAGATCTCATGTGTTATTGTTGTGTAAGGCATCAAATTCAACTTGCATAGTCGAGCACCAATCAGGGTCACGAAGGGCTTGAGTGATATTGTTGGGTTCAATGGGACATAAGGGTCGAACATGAAGGTTAAGCTTTTTGATGGGTTTAACAATGTTGTTTTTAGAACGGGTGATTATCCCACCGACGTTGGATGACTGGTTTTTGTGTGGGTCAATTCATTGGATGTTGGGGACGTGGGAGAGAACATTTGAATGTTTTGGGCGAGCTCATTGGAGTTTGGTGAAGAGGGTGAAATGTTTGAGTGGGTTGGTCGAGTTCACTGGAAGTTTGTGAGGAGGGAGACTGTTGTTGAGTGGTGTAGGCAAGGACATTGGGAATTGGTGATGAGGGCGCTGAAGGGTAAGTGATCTGGGTGAGTTCATTTGGGATTGAAGTTGCGGGATTTTGAATGATTGGAGTGAGCTTGTTTTGGTTTAGTGAAGCGAGCGTTGAATCTGGGGCGTGTGTATGTGTTTGAGTAGCAAGGGAGCCAAACAGAAATTCTGATTCGACAAACTTTACATGGCGAGAGGTGTAAATCTTGCCCGCTGTGGGATCGAGACACAAGTATGCATGTTGATCAGCTGAGTAACCTACAAAAACACGCATAGCAGACTTTGGTGCAAGTTTATGGTTAGCATATGACTTAATCCAGAGAAAACACAAACATCTAAAACATTTTAATTTATGATAATCCGGGCTAATGTTGTGCAACTTGAAATAGGGTGATTGGTCCCAAGAATAGGAGTGGGAAAGCGATTTATAAGGTAGGCTGTAGTAGTCATGGTGTGAGGCCAATAGGTGAGGGGTAGGCCTGAGTGATGGAGAAGGGCGAGACCAGTCTCGGAAATATGACTATTCTGGAGTTCTAAATTTCCATTATGTTTAGGTGTGTGGGGTGGAGTGGTGTGATGACTTATACCATGATTGCTTAAAAAAGGGCGAAGACCAATGTAATTGCCACCATTATCTGTGTACAATATTTTTATTTGTTGTTTATGGAAAATATGACTTGTACATTAGATTTGCGTTTCATTAGATAGAACCAAATATAACGAGTGAAGTGATCATCAAACATGCAATAGTAGCGAAGACCATCAATAGATAAAATGGGCGAAGTCCATACATCTGAAAAAAATTATTTATAATGGATAAGACGATATAAGAGTGGATTCATGAAAAGGAAGTTTGCGAGTTTTACTAATTTGGCATGAATTACAATTAGATTGCTGAAATTTATTTGTGCCTAAAGAAAAATGTTGGGAAATAAATTTGAAAATAGAGGATGATGGGTTCCCCAAGCTTATGGTGCCATGATGTGGGTGAGTCCGTGCGAACGTTGTGGAAAGATGGTGCGGGGGCAGGCCATCAATAAAGTCCATCAACGCATGAGCCTTTATGAGTTGTTTCGTCATTCTGTAAGTCCTTCACATAAAAAGAATGTGGTAGAAAAAGAACACCAGAGTTAGTTTGTTTGGTAAGTTGGGAGACAAAAATAATTTGTTGTTTCATGGAGGTAACACACAGAACATTAGACAAGGATAAATGATTAATTAAAAGTGTTCCAGAGTGAGAGATGTTTAAACCTAAATTGCTGCCCATGAACAGCGAGTCAGGACCCGTGTAGGGATGATGGATTGTCATATTTGCAATCACTAGTACAAAACACCCTTTTTAAGTCGGTTAAAAAGGGCTTTTTAAGTCGGTTAAAAAAAAATACTACATACCCTAACGTTATATGGTAATTTATATTGCCATTATTGTATCAAGAGAATCGTTTAATAAAATACAATTCAATACAACATGCAAACTTGAGCTTTTATATGCACAATATGATTGACTAAGCATACATCTAAGGTCCAAGATAACAAGGAATCCAAAACTAGAACTAGGCCACAAACTAAAAGGGAACATGCCAATGTGGGTAAAAAAATGATTTCCAAAGCCACAACACCCACATGAGGAAAGATTTTGTGGGACAAAAGGACAGTTCTCAACCAATAATAAAAGATGCAATTAAGAAGTAGAATTACGTACCGTCTTGTGCTTCTCAGCAAGGGTAAGTCAATCACTATGGATTTGAGAGGCATGCACGGTGATCAAAACCCAAATCAAAGTTGCAGAATTTTTTCAGTCCAAAGATCTTGCTCTATAACTTCATCTACCTTCATAGATATTCAATGCTAATTTAGATTCATGGATTCTCGCCTTCAAAGTGCACAATTAAATCTTTGTAATGATTTAGTCTAAATTCCACAAATTTGAGAAATTCAATTTAACCTATAAGAATGCCATTTTTCTATACATGTATGTATAATATATATATATATATATATATATATGTATATATATATATATATATAAACTAAAAAGATCCTATAAGAATAAAACCTGAACTAACCTGAAAACCTTCAATTATTTCGATGACATGAAGTATACGGTTTTAAATAGTTACCACATTTAACTCCTTGTGTTCATAATCGCAAACCTTAATCAAGAATGCTCATTCACACTAAATAACTTACAAAATCCACCATAATTAAGCTAGTTATATATAGTCCTTGATTCATACCAGACCAGCCTATATAACTCAGATATAATCAGAGGATGTCAACACGAAAACTGGAAATCATGATCTAGAAAATTCCAAGTTTAGCTCCATAATTTCCAATTTTCAGATTCCCAAATTTATGTTGCTAAATTAGAGTCTCATTCTCACTTTCAGCCTTCATATAATATCACTATTACCCAAAGAACATGATAGCAAGCTTAATCTCAATAGTAGACATTCTGTGTTTACCTATAGACATTCTTTACATACAAAGAAAATTCTCTGTTTGCTTTTCCTACTCTATAAGGATAAGATTTTAACAACAATTTCGATTAAAAATTCAATATATTACAATGTGTTTCTTCATGTTAGTGGACAATGTTACCCTCAAAAGTCTTGAACACAACTATTAATTTCATAGACTTCAAATACATTAAAATTATTCAAGACAAACACACAAACCGCATTAGAATTGAAATTATCAAAACTTATTAGTTACTATTATTGTTAAGCCAATGTGAAGTGGCTAATGGCTGAAATGCTCTCACACGATTCTAAGATAGTTTTAGCCATTCAAAAGAAGAGTAAAAAAAGAAAATCCAGAATATTAGTGCATATATAATAAACACTTCTGCTTTTTTATTTTTCAAATGATCATAAAATCTTGTATATAGAATGAAACAAAGAAGGCTTAATTCACTTTTGGCCCCCTAAGTTTCCAAAACTTGTGATTTTGGCCCCCTAAAAAAACAACTCTTTCCAGGCCCCCTAAGTTTACTTTTTGTTGCAATTTTGACCTAGTCAACGGACACGTGGGCGCCACGTGTGTAAATTTTTTTATTTTTTTAATTTTAAAAAATATATATTTTTGTAATTAAAAAATAATTGTTATTTTTAATTACAAAAATTAAAAAAATAATTTTAAATTTGTTTTTTTAATTACAAAAAATATTTTTTTTGTTTTTTATTACAAATAAAAAAAATTAATTACAATTTTTTTGTTTTTTTTATTACAAAATTTTTTTAAAAAATATTTATTAATTTTTTATTTTTTTAATTACAAAATAAAAAAATACAAAATGCATCCATGTCAGCGTTGACTGGGTCAAAATTGGGCTAGGGGGCCAAAATTGCAACAAAAAGTAAACTTAGGGGGCTGGAAAGAGTTGTTTTTTTTAGGGGGCCAACTTTGGGAAACTTAGGGAGTCAAAAGTGTAATTAAGCCAACAAAGAACTTATGCATGACTTTATTCTAATATAAAGTTTGTGTATGTGTTATATAAAGCGTGTCCAACTAAAATCTGAATTTGAGATAACATATGCCTACTAATGTTTTGTTCATTGAGAGCTATATGTAGCCCTGACACTTCAGATTTAAGTCGTGATTGGTTTCGACACCAACGTCAACACATGTCAATCACTTTATTTTTGTAAATTATTAATGGTACTTATGTGTCTGTGTAAATTTTGTATTTGTAGTTTGACGGTGTATATTAATGGTACATATATGAATATAGAAGCCATAAAAAAGTGATTATATCAAATCCATGGAAATCCGCAACTAACTACTATTTTCTAACTAATAATATGTCTAATATTGTAGAAATTAAAAACACAGTCCACAATAGTCAATAAAATTGAAGAATGAACATATATAAATAAGTGGAAAAGAACTTATGAACATGTCATAAGCTTTTTCCATAAGCTAATTCAAACAGACCTTAAGAGTTTATCTCATTCTTTCTCACAAAATACTTGCCACCTTCAGTTTCTAATAGATAATAGGGTAATTTTAAAACAAGAAAGTTTCAAGTGGTATTCAGAAAACACTAAAGTTGAAGAAAAATCGAGATAAATGATAACTTTCATGATTGTTTGCGATCACAAGGTTAAAGAAAAATAACTTAGTAAATACAAACCTTTTATTTTGTAGACCAATCATTTAGTTCCCATCCGATA